>Ga0126342_10001344_pt1:7500-34086 | contig 34086 bp, 30 predicted proteins | sample Cyp1metagenome_FD_92528 | JGI IMG/M metagenome (GOLD analysis project Ga0126342, IMG submission 92528) | Coral microbial communities from Lord Howe Island, Old Settlement Bay, Australia - Cyphastrea 1 metagenome | ecosystem: Host-associated > Invertebrates > Cnidaria > Coral ...
TCATTGTTGGTTTGTCTCGCTCCAACCAACGTTTTGTACAATTAATATACCCTGTGTTTTGCCGTTCATATGCGCCTATTGGTACTGCTTTTTACTATTGGTTGTATCCCCATCCAAGTACAACAATGGCCACCTCATAATGGAATTACAGTACATCAACAATACATAGAATACATGCAGTTATGGCCATTTACCAGTTATAAGTACTAAGAAAACCCCAGTTATAGAATGTATAACCCCATAGAAATAACCAGTTATAACTGGTAGCCATGGCCATAACTGTGGGTTTGACTGAAAGAACATGGTACCGAAAAATCCGGCGGTTGATCATGTTCCCTTTTAACGTAGCCATAGCTGGGGGGGAGATTTTTGCCCATTTTCCAAGCCAAAAATGTCGTCAGCTGCATCCAACATTTATCCTGCAAATGACTGAAACATCTAAAGTCTACATGGAATGTGATATGCCAACATTTGGTCTCGTCTGCCAAAATCCCCTGGTTCATCATCATGTTCTCTATTCAAAATACTATTTTCGGGGTCAATTTCCGTTTTCCAGGACATTTACCCATGGGTATATTAATATAAACAGATACCATAAGCCTCCCATTATTCCCTTCTTGATCCCCAGGAAACGACATGCCCAGCCTCCCTTTCATTCTAAGTCTCAGCTGATTACAGCGTCGAATTTTCTCTTCCAAGCCCAGTGCGAAGTATAAGGGGGCCTGGTTCCTCGGAAAGCAGGACGAAAAGTTCAATCACCTTGAAAAGGGCGCTATACAACCCCATCAAGAAATGGTAAAAATGAGAATAGAATGAACATATTAATATGACGGTAGAATATAATACATCCAGATGCCCATAGAATGTTTTCATATTGACGGAATGATGAAAAGCATCACGTGGGATGCATTCACCACTCCATCCAGGGATATCAATCCACGTGTTTTCTCTTCAGATTGGACATGTACCTCTGGTAAACTGTTACATGTTGCTATGGAAAATGACCATTTTTACGAGGTAAATCATCGATTTCTATGTGCCATTTATACAATGGCTAACTGTATCAAATTACCAGAGGGTAATGGCAGAAGGGATATTAATAATGGTATAATATAATACCAACGAATAACCCATTATATATAATGGTATTATGTTGGTATTCTACCATTTGATTTTCGTATTACACCATTTGATGGTATACTCCCAAATAATGGAATAGCCATTGTTTTTTTGTTTCGGAGAAAAAAGGGGCTGTATCGATTCATGAGCTAGGGATACCACCATGTCTTGCCTGGATCTGAACATCGAAAATGGGGGAGATTTAAACCACAAACATTGAGATATCTATACAATGTGGGGCCCCTAGTTGTAAGTTGGTTTATAAACCCCATTATATAACTATAGATAGATATTATATCTGCCATAAACCATACTTAACCTAGTTATAAACCAACTTAGCTCTCTAGGGGGCCCCACATTGTAGCATTCCATAGCAAAGTTGATGTCAGTTCGTCTTACAAGGGTGGCATCCACATTTTTTGATAAAACGGTTCCATATTTCTTCGTGGACCTTGGACTCCCCATATCCATGGGTTAAGAACGCCACAATTTTGTTTGCAGCAAAGTCTCTTTGATAAAAAACTCTTGACTGTTGATAAAATGCCGAATGTATATATATATATATATATATATATATATTATTTTATTATAATATATATATATACATTCCGCTGTTTGATTAATGGCCGGTAATTGCCACATTGTTGCTGCTTTTTTGTCGCGTTGCCAGTGAACATCTACTGGCACAGTTCCGATGGTCGAATCGGCCAAGGCTCCCCTTTTCCCAAAGATCTGCCCATGTCTTTGATGGTGCCCCCCAGTTGTGTTTGTCGGTTTATAAACCATAGTAACTGTAGATGTAACTAGCATAAACAACCATAAACCCAAGTGAAATTGAACTTATATATAAACTAACTTAGCGATTGCGAATTGGGGCACCACCTTGTAATCCAGCACGTTCATTGGACTTCTAGTCCCACATTCCCCATGGATCCATGGCCACTGTCTGAGAAGGTACGGCCGACATCCCCTAAATCATACCCCAGTCGTACTTCCTAAGAAGGTACTTGGATCCATAGGGATTGTTGGTTGCATCATTTTTCTTGCCGGTGAAGGAGATTGTGTCCGTCATCTGAGTAATCCAATCGCCAAAAATGAAACCAACTACAGTGAAATGTATTCATAGGCTATATTGGCTATATTGGATCTGTAATCAAATATGTACATATATATTAATAAAACATATTTGATCTTAAAATCCCATTATACACCTATATACATATATGTATATACGCATGTTGTTTTATCAATTCTTCGCTCAATGTTTATGGCTAACTTCAAGGTCCCTGAACCTCTCACCTCATGTGTATACCTCCAAATTCCACCAGTTTAATCATCATAAATCCCATCAACATGGTCATCATTTGCAATAACCAATTCCAAACCCATACTTAAATTACCGTGATGGTTTAATTCTGAGATCAACCTTAATATTGCTAAATATAACTTTAAAATTGCCATAACATGGCCAATCTGCCAGATACACTGCAAAAAAACAAAATCTTAGTGAATCCCAAAACACCCATGGTCTTAGATAATCTATCTATCTTAGATTCTTAGATAATCCCAATGGTCTTTACACTGCTGGTGAACGTAGATAATCCCATTGATACCTAGAATTACCACACACCCAAGGATTCCATATCCTGAAAACCAACCCTTCGCTTGGAAAATAGTCTTCCAAGTTGGCAGGGTCCATATTAATTTAAAATGGCGCCATAAGTTCGGAAGGTTCACAAATGGCAATGATTCCCAACTGCCAAAAATGAACCGAACTGCAATTCCCAACGGTGATGGCAACTTATGGCAAAACGGTTCACTTATGTCAAGTTCGGAATATAGTAAATCTATATAGTTAATATAATATATATATATATTATATATATAACTATATTTATTAGTGTATAAAGGTTCACCTCCTTTTTGTTTGCGACCCAAATGATTCCGTCACCGAAGTGCATCGCCAGCACCAGCAGCTTCGCCGTTGGCATTGCCTCCCGGAGATTCTCAGCGAAGCGTCGCAGATTCGCCACGGGCACCTTGCGGTCGTGGCGCAGTTCGACAACTGACGAAGACCGTTTGGCTATTATGAATGGCTATAAATGGCCCGTTTAAGCAGAAAAACAGGGGGTATAATTAGTATAAATTGATGGGTGAAACTACGCCAATCCATCATGAATCAACTATCAATCATCATTGTTCATGGTTCAACGGGTGAATCAACTATAAAAGGCCATGTTCAATAGCTATTTTGACATAACCAGAGGCTATTTTTCATCATTTTTCATCATGTTTCATAATTTTTCATCATTTTTCATCATTTTTCAATTTTTTTTCATCATTTTTCATCATTATTCATCATTTTTCATGGTTCAATCGTGTTCCACCCCGTTTTTGCGTGGTGAGTTGCAACGTCTCTTGGGGTCTGAAAATTTAGGTCTCCGTCACCTCCACCTCCGCGCCGAAGTGGAGATCGTTGATGCCGCAGTAGTAGACCACCTGGAAGGTGGTGATCCATAGCGAATGGTTGGTGGGTGACCTACCCCTAATGGTTAGTCCAATGGTTAGTCCAATGGCCCATCTAATATCCATTAATATTCATTATATAATGGGATAGATCATGATATATCTACTATATAATTACTGGTTGGTGGTTGACCTACCCCAACATGAATATTGGTTTATCTATGGTTAATAGTGGTTAATAATGGTTCATAATGGTTAATCTATGGTTAATCTATATGGTTTATCTATAATTAATCTATCTGGTTGGTGGTGAAACAACCCCTCTGAAGAATGATGGAGTGAAAGTCAGTTGGGATGATGACATTCCCAATATATGTAAAAAAAAGAAAATGATTGAAACCATCAACCAGGCTAAGTCGGTTTCCACTATAAATAACTTGGGTTCAAGGTAGATATATTTATATAATATCTATACTTAAGGAGATTTGTAGGGCACCACCAAACCTGAAAAGAAAACACAAAATGTCAAGCCTTGCTGGGGAAACTTGACCTGTGCCCATCGTTTCAGTGACTTTACTTACAATACTAACAATATTCAGAATTTATATGAATTTATCGTAGTTTGATGTGTTGTTTCGATTTCTTGGGCGCTAAAAATAATAACTTATATACTGTACACCAAGCAAAGCTTGTATGTTAAAGTGTTTTACCATCAAGAGATGGACAGCGGTCAGCTTTCTTGTATAGTGAAAAAATACAAACAACAATTCGGATTGGATTCACAATCTATACAGTAGGAATCTAGCCGATTCCATGGCAGTATCCCAGGTCAACTGATGTTTTTGTCAGGACCAAGTGACTTTTGACGTTTGATGTACTACAACCTTTCAAACCCGATCAATATGGGTGCTTATGAAATTTGGAAGCAACCCCCAAAAAGATTGAAAGGTATACCCTCTGGTTATGTCAAAATAGCTATTGGAAATGGCCATTTATAGTTGATTTACCCAGTAAAAATGGTGATTTCCCATAGTATTTTGTATGTTTACCAGAGGGCAAATCTGTTATTTATTCATGGGGATTTGACTCTTCCATCTCTTTGGTGGTCTGACTGTCCCAAGGCACCATTGCTTTCCCCTCTCGGAGCCAGGGACATCAGGGACGAGGCACCAAACGTGGGGAATGCTTCAGCACCAACTTGGGCATAAATTCCTCAAGAAACAGCAGCATCCTAGAGAAAACCATGGCTTGTTGGTGGTTGAGCCACCTACCCCTCTGAAAAATGATGGAGTGAAAGTCAGTTGGGATGATGACATTCCCAACTGAATGGAAATATAAAATTCATGTTCCAAACCACCAACGAGATGGGTTTTCATGTTTTTTTTCAGTATCGTTATTCAAGAAATACTTGACGGTCAACTCCTAGAAATGATTTGAAGATTTCCAGACAACCCCGATATTAGGGAGCAACAAAAGAACGGCTTCTGGCAACATTCCTATCGACCAGACCGTGAAACATCCAGAAGCAGGGGAGCATGCTGACTTCACAGGATCTATAGATCAAAAGTTGAGTGAATTTCCAATCAGTTACTTGGTGGCTCATCCCACTTAGTAAGTAGGTGATAACCCTAGTTGTAAGTGGATTAACCCTACTTGTCCCACTTATAACTAGGGAAAGAACCCACTTAGTAAGCGTTGATGAGCCACCAAGTAGTTATAAAGAAAACACTCTTTCTGTTTTTCACAGTTTATGAGACGTTTACATGTTTAAGTATCGTTTACCCATCATTCTGTTTCTATCACGATTAAGTAATTTGGTTAAAACAATCATCAACCATTCCCAAATTCACCATTTTCATGGGTGGTATCTTTACGATCAACTCCCACCATTTGCCCCGCTTCTGGAAGAGTTTGACGGGGTCATTATCATCATTATCATCAACATCATTATCATCATCAGCAACATCAACAGCATCAACAACATCATTGGTACGACCACCGTCTTCTTCTAACAGAATAGGTCGATGGAGCCTGGCCGAGGGAACGTTAACATCCCCACCCCACTCTATTCGACCCCGCGCCATCTACCCCATGCAAACTGTGGGGCAAATGGTGGGCGTTGCGTCTATCTTTACCATCCAAACATGGAGGTTTTATGCAAGTGTTTTCACCACATAGAACAGTGACTTCACGGATTTCCAGTGGAGGTTTCACGGGCCATTTTTCAGATTTTGATCTGTCGAGACGGAGTTCGTGGTTCAGCCACACAATAATAGCTCTCAACACTTATAACTAGCTTATAATAATGATGTATATATATATATATTTATACATATTTAACCAACCAGTTGCAGGACTTATAATCCTATTTAAGGCTCCTTTTTCAAGGGCCATAAGTGCACTCATGTTTCCCCCGCAATCCGCATGGTACTTCCGCTGCCAGTGACCAACAAATCTTTGGAGCGCGCGCCACCGAATCCACAGTTCAAGGGCTCGAAGGGCGCCAAATCCTCCTGGGAAGCGAGGATTTGAGCAGGTCTCCGCTAAAAACCCTTCGAAACCAGTTTTACCCATGAAAATACAGTGCTGGCCCAAAAACACTTCAGCCTTGGGATTATGAATCCACTAAGATGAAATATCTCAGGATAAGCCAGCTGCCAGCTTTCTAACTGTTAAGCTATATATATATTATCTATATATCAATGGGAATTTCAGGATCCTAAAATGGAGGTACTGTACGTTAGTACCATATATTTGACCATATTTTGAGGGGATATTCCCCAAAAATTAGGCCTTAAACAAAGGCCTTATATATGGTAGGTAGTTAACATTCGTTGGTCAAGTCCTTAGACAACCACAACCTGCGCCCCCTCTAAAAGGCCTTAAATCTTGACCGGTCTTGAGTGATTCCCTTGGAACAAACAACACTTTTGGAAGAGGGTAGGACATGGGAAATGGAAAAAACATGTGTATTTTTTATTTTTTCTATGGTATATTTAGGATATATATCATACTATTCTATGGCAAAGTATGTAATTATTAAAAGGATATATATATATTCTATGGTGTTTTATGATGTTCTATGTATAATGATGTATAGTTCTGCCAGGAAAATACAGAAGTGGAAAGTTTAAGCACAGTTGCAATTGCTCAATTGCCATGTTGCTTAATTATTCACATGAAGTGAGAATGGCTCGAACAAACCCTAACCATAACAATGACCAATTTCATATCTTCGGGTCCCGAGTCTGACCTGTTCCCACAATGTGGGGCCCGCAAACGTTATGTTTGTGGGTTTATAACCCAATGTAACTACAGTTGTAACTACCATAAAACCTAGTGAAATTGAAAATTGTAGTTATTTGACCCAAATTACCTATCACTTATCAGCCATAAATCCCATGTAACTATAGGTATAACTAGCAGAAACCCTAGTGAAATTGTAGTCATTTGGCCCAACTTAGCTATCTTTTCTTCTCCACATTGCACCAACATTGTGCCACCACAAATCACAAATCGTCAAATAGTCAAAGCACTAAAGGGATGCAGGTCTTGAAGCTTTTCCACCAACTTACCCATGATATATATATATATATAAAGGTTTCCTAAAATGAAGGTACCCAACAATGGATGATTTATAATGGACAATCCTACTTCAATGGATGGCTTGGGGGTAAATGGATGGCTTATAATGGAAAATCCTACAAAAATGGACGATTCAGGACCCCCATTTTGGGAAACCTTCATATATAACCACCCAACAAACATGCTGTTCACTCCCCTAAAAAAATACCAAACCATGGGCAGGGGAGGTGTAAGGAGCTCTTGCAGTGCTCCTTCATGGTCTTCCACAGCGTAATTTTGGACCTTGGGTCTGTGGGAACAAACCATCCAAGAAGCGATTGCGGATTTTCCAGCAAACCATGTTCCGGTTGGTGGTTTCAAACCCTCTAAAAAATATGAAAGTCAGTTGGGATGATAAAATTCCCAATATATGGAAAAATAAAAAATGTTCCAAACCACCAACCAGATGTTGCATTCTCGGAGTCTCTTGATATTGACACAACAATGTGACTCACAGTGTGACTGAATATCACTTCCAAGCACAAAATAAGTGAAGGATAGTGAAGGATATGTCCAGTCCTGTCATCCGCAGGGCAATTTTCCAACATGAAACCGCCATGATCTGCTCGATGGCTTCAACCCCAGAAATCTCTTGCGGAAAACCACCAACTATAGCAACAAAAATCCTCCGAAATGCAACATTCTACCCATGAAAAAACAAAAAACACATGAGACCGAAACAAAAACTAAACAAGAATCATCTATGCCTTCCCCATTTGATGGATAAACATTCCAAATGTTTGCTGGTTACATCCTCATTTCACCATCTATGCCATGTCTAGTTCCAAACCAAAAAAAACTGACTGGATGTGTTTTGTGACGATTTTCTCTAACCATCATTTCATCATGGTTCACCTCGGTTTTTAGTGGTTAAGTCTCAGTTTTTGTGGTGAAATCCCCATTGTGTGTCATTCAAAACACCATCAAGGCCCCCCGATGTGGAGTTTTCAGTATGTCGACATTAATTTATATATATATATATATTTGCCCTTTGAAATTTGACCTAAACCTTCCAAGTACTTTAAGAAACTGTGTTTTACCCCAGTAAGTTTGAATACATGTACCATCTTTTGGTGTATTTGGAGGGCCTAGGTACTTATACAACCATAGATACACCATAGATAAATGAGAACATTAGATAAACTTCACTTAACTATATAATTATATATATATACGATGTGGGGCTTGCTAGTTATAAGTTAGTTTATAACCCCATCATAACTACGTATATTTCAAACTATGTATCATAAACCCTAGTGAACTTGTAGTTATAAACCAACTTAGCCAACTTAGCTATCAAACGGGGGCCCCACATTGTAAAATAAACTGCCGGTTTCTCCCCAAGCTTCGAGCTGAGATCCCCAACGACCCCACCAGGACCACTGCTGACGGCCCAGCGAGCTGCGCCGCGGTGCGCTCGGCAGCGACGGCCATGTGGCGGCCGTAACAACCTGAAGGGGGACACCACGTGGGGCCGGGGTTGGTGGAAGGGAGGTAACAAGGAGATATATAGATAGGGATTTCACCATGAAAAATTGAAGGAAATATGTCATTCCATTTATAACTCATAACATCTTATAACTGTTAGTTGGGCCATAAGTGTAGCACAAAAAAAAACAAAACTTGTCTAGTTGTTTTGTGAAATGTTAAATATAACATTATAATATTGATATCAAGAGCATATATACATTGACATGTCCGTCCCTGCCAAAAGGTTGTTTTTTGTGATTTGTCCAGCAGTTTTGAGAAACACATTGGATCAGAAACAAGAGCTGCCAGCAGCCCGCAAAGGTCGAACAAAAAGATGCGTTGATCTTGGCCGGCTGCCACTCAAAATTCACATTTTGTTTGGGAACTTGAAGGAAGAACGGAGACCACCAGTGCCAGAACCCACGAATGTCTGAAACATATGCTCATATGTGTTTTTCTGGGCCTTCACTACACAGCGTGTAATAAGCAGATTTTGGAACCTGCTTGTTACACCCCAAGAAATTGCAAGAAATGAGGACTTGTCTTGGCAACAGAAATTTGTTTGCTAATCTATAATTACAACGTGCGGCCCCCAAGATAGCTAAGTTGGTTTATAAGTCCAATAACTATGGTTTATGGTATTTATATCTATAGTTACTGGGGCTTATAAACCAACAAACATCACTGGGGGGCCTCACATTGTACCCAAATCAGGGAGAAAAAATGAATAACCCCAATACTAAACCAATGATTCTGGGGATTGGATCATCATTCCAAGGCGTGGCCGTCACCGCTCAAAAGGGGGTCCTTTATTAGTTTGGTCACCCAAAAACAACTCAATGATCCCAAACAGCAACAATTACCTCGGTATACATGTCGACAGGATTTCTTGCATCTGTGGGATCTTGGGGTATTTTCATGCATTTTAGATTGTGATAAGCAGATAAACCTCACAGTACGTGAGCTACCTGAGCAATCTGCTTCTCTGCTGGCAGTGGCATTTTCCTCCTTGTTGACAGGACCTTGTTGACAGCACATTGTATATCACCATAACTTATAGTTAGCCCCATAACTAAAGATATATCTACAATGCGGGGCCCGCTAGTTGTAAGTTGGTTTATAACCCCATCTAACTATAGTTATAACTACCATAAACCCTGGTTACTGTAGTTATAAAGCAACTTAGCTATCTGGGGGGCCCCACCTTGTACCATAAAATGTTATATTGAAATTAGATGTAACTATCAATTGCCATATTTACCCATTGAATCTGGCTTAAGTATGATTCAATTCACTCACCTGAAGCTGAATAACACGAATCTCTTGAATATGAGAAATGCATTGATGATGTTTCCCCTTGACGGCCATCATTTATGACATAAACAGAACAACATATGCAGTTATGGCCCAACTAACAGTCATAAATGGAATGACATCATTCCATATCATTCCTATAACTAGTTGGATATATATCATGAAACAAGCCCAAAAACTAAGTGTTAGTTGGGCCATAATACTGTATATTATCACAATTTCCCGTCATTTCCCTATCATTTCCCATTGATGGCCATAACTGTACCCTCAAGTGACCTCTGACCCATAAAAAAACACTCCAAGATCCAGCCTTCACATAGCCGTGCCCACGCGAAGAACAGCTGCATGGCCCATGCTTTCAGCTGCTTCACAGCACACATGGTGCGAATCGTGCAGTGACCAGCCCCAAATGATTAAAAACACAAGATAAAACGGTGCTCCTTGATCTGATCAATCGAAGATCGCCTGTCATCCTGGTACTTCTTTCAAAGCATCAGCAAGTTCATGCTCGCCCGTGGGACCGCGACGGGCGACGCGCATGCTATGCTCAAGGAGGCAACAGAATGTGTTTGTATTTGTTTGCGCAGCCTTTGTGCGTGAGCTAAAACAGCACGCAGCGGTAATGAAATTTTGAACAGGGTAAAACATTGTAAATCCGCTTAAAACGGAGGTAAAGCAAAGGTAAAACCAGGAAACATTGGGCTTTGACTGGCAGACATGGTGATTTTGACCAGCCGAAATGGTGATCTAATGATGAACAATTGTGATTTACCAACCAAACAGTGGAAGTTTACCACCCTAATTACAGTAGAAGGATGTCACGCCACCAGGGCAAACACAAAAGTTGTGCTAGGCCTGCTCGTATCTGACTGCTGTCATGAGTTGTGGCAGCCTCACTAAGTGCTTGATGGTGTATTCAAAGTAATTATCGTGATAACACGACGTTGGGACATTGTATCAACATTCATATATACTGTGCCGAGCATACAAAATTGAGCCTCATCTGCTGTGTTGCAGGCAGTCAAGACCCAAAACGGCACAGCAAGCAACTGGCGGGGTAGTGGTTTCGCACTGGAGAGAACAAACAACTGACTGGGGAACAAAAATTGGATGAAACAATGGTCCTAGCAAGTCCCAGCTGTTGACTCATCCTATGCCTCCACAAGATCAAAAATCGTCCAACTACATGGCATCTGCAGATAGGAAATAGTTACAGTACATCAAATTGGGATTATATAGCTGGTTGGTGGTTTCAACCCCTCTGAAAAATATGAGTTCATCAGCTGGGGTTATGACATTCCCAACTGAATGGAAAGTCATAAAATTCCATGGTTCCAAACCACCAACATTAGATAGGGATTTAGGAAACAGCAGGACCAAACAATCGTCCAAACATTGGTAAATCGCGCATAGAGAAACCAATGGTTTCATGGTACCTGGTACGGAAATACATTGGATTCACGGACCCTAACCCCAGACATTTCACAAAATATGGTGCCCCATAGTTGGCCAACTTGGTAAACATCACCAGCTTAACTAGGGTCTATGGCGGATACACTCTGGTTATGTCAAAATAGCTATTGAAAATTGACATTTATAGTTGATTTATCCATAAAACATGGTGATTTTCCATAGTTATGTTAGTTTACCAGAGGGTATATCACCATTAATCACAATAAATTATCATAAATCATCATTCTTTACCACTATTAATATCTGTTACGTTAGTTTACCAGAGGGTATATCTATACTATGCTGTTGTCTATGGCCTTGCTGGTCAATCAACAAACATAGCTGGGCTCCTCCGCTGCGCCGGCATCCAAGGCCCTCACGTTGATGTACCACTCATGGGCAGCATCAGCTGACACATTTGGGCTCACCTGCGGGGGTGGTTTTTCAGGTGCTACAGAAATCCCAAGGGGTCACCAAATCCAGCTGGTTGGTGGTTTCAACCTACTCCTCTGAAAAATATGAGGGAACGTCAGTTGGGATGGTGACATTCCATTCTAACTGAATGGAAAAATCATAAAATTCCATGGTTCCAAACCACCAACATATCCAGGATGTTAGTTCTCTGATGTGTTCCAACTTTTTCCAATCAACCTTTGCAAAAATCCAACTTTTCAGCATCAGGAAAAATTAGACCCAACCCAAGCACCCATGGATTTTACGAGATCATAACGGGTATATATATATATATGGTTGGTGGTTTCAACCCCTCTGAACAATATTAGTCAGTTGGGATTATTGTTCCCAATGTATGGAAAATAAAAAAATGATTGAAACCACCAACCAGTATATATATATATTACCCCAAGCCAAGTGATGTGCCATATATTACCCCATTGTTCGGGCCATACCTGGAGGGTCTAGGTAGTTTGCTCCAACAAAAGTTGACAAACGGCTCGTTGTCGGTCGCCTGCACTTGTCCCTTTCCGCTGGCATTTTGGGCAGCAAAAACGGCAAAAAACTCCGTGACCTGGGCTGTAAAAAGCGTACATTTTAGATGTAGGCAACCTGGGTGTAGCTGGGTACACTTAATGATTTTGTGCTTCTATGGGGCTATACATTCTGTGACTGACTTATTACTGGCATTTTGGGCCGTAACTGTAGGCGTGTCTAAACATGGATAGGATTGGAGAATAAATACGACGAATCCGTCTCATCAAAGTCATGGCGTGATATTGGATAGAAAATACAGACAAAGAGTGTGATTGGGCAGTCAATATTAAACATGGGTATGACTCGATGGTAAATGTCTAAAGACATTTGATGATAAACAAAAAATCGTGGGTATGATTGTCAATGATTGGATGGTAAATATCTTAAGATACCGGACAGAAAACCAACACTGGGTATGTTTGACGGACAATGAACATATACACTAGATTAGCCGCTAAGTTTTCAAATTACTGGATACAGTCGTCATTAACTGCCCATCCCAAGATGCTTAAACCATGTTGCACGTTCAATTTTCATGTGGCAAACTGAGTAGTAAACCATCCCGGACTATCCCCAATGATACGATACATGTGTAATAAAATAATCATCACCAATTGGTGGGTTTATCGTGGTTTATATATACATATATATTATTATACATATATATATATATATACTGCATGTAATATGTATATATATATATATATTGTTGTGGCTCAATTAATTTCAAAGTATTCTTCAAAGATTTCTCAGATTTTCGCCATGAATCAAGATCCAGTTGGGTTGTGATTGGGTCAGCCCAATCATAAACAATCCTAACTTGGATATGAAAAACACCCGTTCGAATTGATGTTGACTGACCCTCTTTTCACAAACATTGATCCAGTTACAACACACTAGGTACAATGTATACATATATATGTATGTATGTATAATGTATATATTATATATGTTATATATGTTATTTTATACATCAAAATGATGGTGAAAAACCACTATTTGGGTTAGGCTGAAACTAGGGGTATACCGAATGTATTAGCAAGTCAAATGGAGAAACTTGTGATCAACCATCAATTTTTGGGGTACAATATTTTCAGACGAACCGATTTGTCAATAGGAAAAACTATAACTATAGATATACACACATATATATATAACTATGGAAAATTATAGAATGTATATATATATATATCTGGTTGGTGGTTTCAACCCCTCTGAAACAAATATTGGTCAGCTGGGATTATTCTTCCCAATATAGGGGAAAATGTTTCAAACCAACAACCATATATATATATATATATGTATATATATATATATGTATTCATTTATATATTATATATACACCAAATTATCTATATTATCTATATAATATCAGGGTGGTAGGATCACCTCCAAGTTGGCCCCCGTAGTTATGTTTTGTTGGTTTATAAAACCCATGAACTAGTTCGATACACCTACCATCAACATCCATAAACCAAGACTTCGCCTAGCTACAAACCAACTTATATAATTAGCTATCATAAATCAGCTATAAATCCCATGAATCCCCAATTTTTCTTGGTTAAATGTCATAAATCAGGCGTATAAATCGCAGTCACCCCCCACTGTTTCCGGGTGAAACCATCGCTGAGCTTCCCCACCGCCATGGATCCAGGGCTCCAAGTCACGCGCCCCGCAATCTTGCCAAAGAGGCCATCCTCGTCACAAATTGCCAGCAGGATCTGATCCAAGGTAAAAACAACACAAACAAGTTTATATTCTATATATATATGTAACAGCTAACTTGATGTAACAGCTAGCTTGTATTCTAACTTAAGTTTCACTTGGGTGGGGGATGAAACTATATGAAACTATAGCCTATATTTTCCTATTGGGTTGGTAACCAACTTATAACTTGTAGGGGGCCACCTTGTATCATACCCTATGGCCGTCTGGAGTATTTGGGTAATTTTTTTGGGGGGTGAAGTCTCTCAGGAAATATCCGGATCCATAAGGATACTATTAAATAATATGAACTGTCAAATCCAGGAACATCAAGAAAATATAGTATACATTAGTATACTATCCATTTAATATTTAATATAGTAGTGATAAAGTGGAACATCAAGAAAAAACTGCTCCATTTGAGGCGTCAAACGTACGGATTTCAGCAACAAACTGGCTGAAAAAATTGTTTGTATAATGGGGCTATCATGTGGATAATATATGATAATATAGCGTGTAACCCCCAAACATATGCATAAAAGAAATTCCGAAAGAAGTTGAAGTGATAAAGTATATATAGCAATATATATATACTTTCAACAATAATTCGGGGTTGCTATAAGTCAACATAAGGCATTGATCTGGGAAACATAGCATAGTGTGATTGGGAAATCCCTTACAATATGTGGATTATGATATGAATATCTTCAAAAAACCTGACAATATGGAAGATCAACGAATGTCATAGAATTATGATTGATCTGGCAAGTGTTGGGGACTCCATTGGGGACTACTACAGTGTTGGATAATCCTGTATATATAATATGCTGAGGATTACCGGACCATCATCAAAATCATGATTGTTTTTTTCGTTCGGATTTTCATATCATCGAATCCGGTAATCCGCAATATGTACAGGGTAGTATAACACACACGGAATTTCAAAAACCGGTGGTTTTATTTTGATAAATAATAACATAACAATAATTAATGGCCATAAGGTAAGTATATTCCACATTTCAGGACAAAACCCGTCGTCACTATCCCTTCCAAGGTGTCGAGGTACCCTCAAAAAACAAAGAAAAAGCCACAGCGAACTGTAACAGGTAGAAATTCAATGCGAATCCCCAACTTTTGGAATAGTGTGATGAACCCATTGATAAACCATCCCCAAGTCTACCAGACATGGTAGTATAAATCACCACCAATTGGAAACTTCTTACCCGGCAAATCCCTCAGTTTTTGTTGGTTGACTTCCTGTGTCCTAGGTCCTATGTTGGATATGTCAATCCCACCTTTGGAGACGGAGACGGATAAACCACAATTTGGGTCAGTCTAAATCAGCATGTTCAAGTGACTTTCCCACAGTTTCTGTCGCTTTAGAGTTGGACACCCCAAATGTGCGAACCCCCATGTTGGTCTATAGCTAGGTTTATACCAATACCTCCCCATCGCATCTAAGGAATTTGATGAACTTGGGGGCCATAGGACATCTAGAGCCATCCCATTTTCGCTGATCCCCTCTGAGAATGGCACCTCATCGCTGAATTGAATGGACAGCACTTGAGATTCAGAACTCGGCACCGCTGTGATCATTTCCTGCCGGTAAGGGGGTGCTATTGATCTTTGAAGGTCCAAGAAAACAGAGATGCTGATGGAACTTGAACGCACTTTAGATTGTAAAAAACCTGCATTTTTTGCTGGACAAGCAAATGTCAACACTTCATTGCTGCAGTTATTCTTTTGACCTCCGAAACAACAAACAGCTGTCATATTCAGTGGCAATCCGTAGCATTAAGCCGCAGATTGGGTCACCCAATTTTGTCATATTGTTGTCCCAAGGCTTCGCACATGGTGCACATAGACATCCTTGTGTCTTTGGTTTGTTGATTCATAATGATTCATAGACAGGTTTACCCTCCAACCAATAGATAGGTCCATGATGATAAATAAAAAACAAACCAGCATTGTTCTGGAGAGGACATTGCTTGCTCCCAACCAAAACCTCGCTATACAGGCGGGATTGCCTTTGTTGGTCCCATGTCATGTCATCCAAGTTCTGACTTCGTGTTTCATTGCATATGACACTCTCACCCAAAAGAAGTCTACGATAGAACCCCTTGAAGCAGAACACTCCTGTTCCGCCCAGTGATTTTGGAATCAGGTTGATTCCTCAAGCAGGGTGCTCACATTAACATGCTCCCGTGAAGTTTCACTGTTTTTTTCCAAACAAACGGCTCTTTAATCCGGCTGCATTTTCAGGACCTGAAGCAAACCTGGGATGAACCGAAGGTTTCAGGTGGTTTCTCGTGTCTTGCAACGGGACTTCCCACATGAAACTTGTGTTTCATCCGACCTTTTCCAGTGAAGATCCCTTCTGGCACAAGATTTGGGAATGCCCCAGCAATGTCGGAAACTCTGCAAGGATCTGCTCCCTCGATTCTCAAAGCTTCCATTGCTACATATAATTAGATCCCACCTTACTCTCCCAGACTTGCGTCATCTTGCTACGACGAATATGCGCCATCTTGGGTCAATGATCAATCACCGTCGCAAGAGCTGTCAAAGTTCGATACTCTGCCATGAAAACCTTGAACCACGAACGGCCACAGCAGTTCGTCCACGAGCGACGGCCAGGGAGAAGTTTCTTTCAGAGCTTGTTGTGGATCTGGCTCTGCCGATTGGTTTTCCCATAATGGGCCGCAAGTTGCTGGATTTGTTGGCCACTGCTCAACTGCCTCTGACTTCTCACGGCTTCTCAAAATGATCCATCTCTTGGAGTAGTGGATGTGGTTCCCAGTTCCTGTGGCGGGCAGGCTTTTGTGCTTCCTTGTGCTTCCGATGTCATAGGCTTTCACGCCTGCTTATATTATCTTACATTCTTAAGCTGATGTGAAATACCTCAATTGATGCATAGTCTTCGTGATGCAAAACATCATTCTGCAACAAGCACTTGGCACTTGATCGCTTGGACAATGCAGTACTGTCCAGTAACCCAGCAACCATACCAATCGAGTGGAAAACCCCTCACACCATGAAGGAAACAACCACTATACTTTACCCAGCAGTCTCTCGCGTAACCAAGGGATTTTCCCTTCTGATCCTTCTTGGCCTTTCTCAGGGCTTCAATCCAACCGCCCTTTCTCAGGGCTCCAACCCAACTCCTGAGAACAGAAATGGCTACACGATATTCATGCTTTTTGTGGACTGCAAAAAAAACAACAGATCAAACACATGGCAAAAAAAATACACAAATGAATATAATGGGTTGGGGACATCATATATAATGGTGGATACGATGATATAATTTAATATCATATGGTGGGATATGATTGGTGTGTTTCTCCAGATAATTGCCAGCTCACATGTTTAGCTTTGGACAAAACACAGTTGCTCTGAATGCAAACTTGCAGACACAGATGGTTGATTTTGTTCCACTCCATGCAGCTGTCTGTATTTTGGGGGCCTTTCCCAAGTCCCTTTTGCAGGGCCAAAGTTTGCTGAATTTTGTTGCCCTTGCTCAGGGCTAGTGGATGTGCCTTTTTTCAAAGCCGTCTTGGTTTGGTGCCCTCTCCCAAGGCTATGTTTGGTTTCCCTTTGCCTTTGCCTTTTACCAGTGACCAGCATGGCCACTTCCTGTTGTTGCTGCAAATGGGCTGCGGGCCATGCTTACTGCTGGGACTGTTCGTTTTGGGCTGCTTGCATCTTCTCTTCTTGTTCCTTTTGCCTTTTCATCAACCTGTTGTACCTACTTCGGCCCATTGCTGCAAGACTTTGAAGCTTGAGTTCCTCTGGGTCAGCTGATGTGCCTTGTTGTTCCCTGATGAGCTGAAGCCTTCTCCTTTCTTTTGATGAGCCGGAGGTGGTGGATGCCCTTTTGCAGGGCTGTGGGGATTGCCTTCTGGATTCCTCATTTCTCCACTGATTCCGTTGCTTCCATCCATCTCTTTCCCAATCATCACCATAGCTGTGATGTTCCCAACCCTGGTTGTGCCACCACGTTTTTTCTGGTGTTACTGTCGTACTCTTTGTACCCCCAGCTGCTCCATTCACACTCACTCCAGCCATGATGGGGTTGGTCTTCCCAGGTTTCTGATGTCTGTGTTGCTTGGCTTTTGCGAAGCCACCTGGTGTGCTTCAAAACTGAAAGGCCCCAAACCCTATCTAACCTTGAGACCAAGGGGGATGTTTCACCCACAAAAAGATAAGGGAATTTAAAGAACTCAGAGCCCCAAAAGTGGGGAACTATAGAGGTCCGAAACAATCTGGAAATCTGGAAGTGTGAAAGGCCTGGGAAGATCTATGAACATATCTGCACTAAAGTGACATTCATCAACCATCCCAATTAGCCAGGTGACGTTGGTGACGTGGTGGAAGCGTTTGGTAGCTTCTCTGCCAGCTGCTGCCACTTCTCTGGTTCCACGTCTTCCCACGAGTCCGGAAGGTCTTCCATGGCTCTCCACCACGCGAGCTGAGACAGGGGCTTAGCTACCAACAAGAAACTGGAAAGATCACCCCAAATGCCTTGAGAAGTCTGCGGAAACACGCTGGGATGATCCCTCAACAACTGTTAAATTGTCCTAGCTTTGGACGGAATTCACGTCAAGTGAAACCAGGAGTCAGTGGGAAAACACAAAGTAAAACACTTACCCTCTGGAAAACGAACATAACATAACTATTGAAAATCACAATGTTTAATGGGTAAATCAACTATTTCTATGGGCCATGTTCAATAGCGAACTGTAACAGTCATTACCAAAGGGTACCTTTCGGCAATCAAACCTGACCGAACATCATCTGTAGCATGGGGATTGTCCAGTGAAATGGCGAAAGTCATGCTTTTGTCTATCTTTGTCTGTTCAGGTATCTCAAAATGTCAAGGTTGATCATGACTTTCCCCATGAAGGACTATAACTGGTTGGTGGTTGACCTACCCCTTCTGATAAATATGAACGTCAATTAGGATGATGACATTCCCAATATATGGAAAAATAAAATTTCCCAAACCACCAACCAGTTTGTCATGCTTTTGTCTATCTTTGTCTGTGATGTTCAGGTATCTCAAAATGTCAAGGTTGATCATGACTTTCCCAAGGACTATACTATACTCTTCGGTAATCAAACCTGGCACTGGAAAATCCACCCTTTATCATTTGCCCAGCGAGCGACACCTCCATGGCTAGTTCTGGGATTGTTCCCCATGTCTGACACCGAAGCGCGGGTCAATCCACACGTTCCAACATCGCCTGAATCTGCAACACCACAGGGTCCACTTGTTGCCCGTACCTTGGAGCAGTCCACAAAGTCGGGTTCTGCCAAATATAGCTGGGAATTACTGTAGGATGTTTATAGCTGGGAAAAAAACACATCCATGAATAGAGGGATTTTCTATTGCCATGTTTGATTACTGGAGGGTGAATGGATATAGTGACTATAGTGGGTCATCTATTGCTGGTAAGTCACTAACCAGCCGCGAAGTAGATCTATCCATCTATCTATCCATCTATAGATCAATCCCCCAGGGGCCGGCGCTGTGGATATACCGTAACCCATGACGGATCCATGGTGCTGCTATATATGGTGTGCCATGGATCCCATCAATATACCCCCTTTATGTTAGCATATATACCATCAATATACCCCATGGATCCTATGGGTAAGATACCTTATACCGATACCTTATGGGGCTATCAACAATGTGGCGATAGACGCATTGGAATGCGTTACTTCTTTCATCCAGTGACTGCTAAATCACCCCATAAAAACCGGTGGCACGATCCCTCACTCACAGGAAAATCCTGGCCACATCCTCCTATCGCATAGGAAAATTCAATAAAGATCAATTTGTGTGGAATAGACTGAATAGACTGTGAGAACCTGAGACCCACAATTCCAACAATCATCAACAATCGTTTGAAGACTCTTTTCTCTGGAGCTCTTTACAGCTACTTCGAGGTTTCTGCAAGGTTTCTGCAGTAAATGATCAACGCTGGATGTTGCTGGGGATGAACCGTGGATGGCATTGAAAACATCAGCAATGCATGTTTGTTTAAATCATGAGTGTGTTTCAATCATTAGTTTTAGTTCGATTGACCAATGTTGCGATGTTGGTTCTAAATGGTTGGTCAACCAACTAGAACCAACACATGTTTGTTGCCATCGTTCCAGTTGTGAAGCCACAAGCTCTCAGGTCAGCAAAATCATCAATCTGTGGGTCCTAGGTTTCACCGCAAATCATAGGTGGCCAACAATGACCCTTTGTCTGTTCCATCAAACATTTATGATCTGTTTCTTTTGCCACCAGTCAAATTGGTTGAAACTATTAGCCTAACCATCCATGCAAATGGGAGATAAACATAGATAAACACGCTTAACAGATCTTAAAAGTAAACATATATGTATTTAAGCAGAAACCATTCTAAATTTGGAACATCATTTCCAAAAGAAAACAACTGGAACAACATTTTCACTGGGGCTTCCATTCTTTGGAACTTTTCCGGAAGTCGTCCCGTCCAGAAGTCGTCCGCTGAGCGGCGAGTTGTTCAAGTACGCCAACAAGAGATCTCGACTGTTCAGCTGGACGCCTGCTGGATGGCAGCCAGAGATAGCCATTGGGGCGCTAAGTCGGTGAACATAACTCCAAATTCACTAGGCTGTATGGTCATTGTAACATATTGTAGCTATAGTTCATGGGGGTTGTATAAAATGTTATAATCCAACTTGGTGATACAAATAACTGGGGGGCAGCAAATTGTGACCATCAACAAATGGAGGAAAATTGGGATTCAACTAACAAAAATAAGGATTTCTAGTGGATAATCTAAGTTGGGTGAACCAACAAGTATTGCTTCATGACATAAAATCTATATCCACCATGAATTGATTTTCAAACCCCAGTCTATTGAGTCTACTGAGTGATTTATGAAATCAAAATACCATGAATGATCAATAATTTTCGATCTCTGGGACTTAAACATTAAGTGAGGGATATACCTGACTTGTTCTGCCAACGACCTACTCGATGCTAATCCCCAAAATCCAGTCGTTAACCATCAGTATCTAGATTTTCTTGCGGCAAATTTAGTATCCATAAAGGTCAATAATATATAATTAAAATGTATATATATATATATATACATATATATATATACAAACATATAACTCTATGATTCATTCATGGGGCACCCAAAATTCAGTTTTTAATTCTGTTGGGATGGCAAATGATGGCAAATCTGTGGTGTAATTCCTCTGGACAAACGCAGCTCCTCCATACATGATTATGGACATGGAAAAAAAAGGTAAGCATTGTCACAAAAGAAATCATGGGGGCTGTATTTGGATCTGTGTATCTTACTGGAACATCCCAAAAATATTGCTTGGTATTGCTTGGTTTATGGGGAACCCTGTGTTTGACCCTGAAGCAGCAATCACACATCACCTTGATCCCCGTGCATGTTTTGACGGTTGAACCACACATAAATGATGGTAACATATCCATTCAAATAAAGCGTCCATTAAAAAAAACATGTTCCGATACTTAAAATTCTCAATTCAAGTAATGGTTGGTGGTTGACCTACCCCTCTGAAAAATATGAGTTCGTCAGTTGGGATGATGACATTCCCAACTGAATGGACAAATAAAAAAAGTTCCAAACCACAAACGACAAGACTATGGATAAACCCATTATAAGCATTAATCATTAATAACCCCATGAATAAACCATGGTTATTAACCCCATTACTTGGGGAGTGATTAATAAACCATGGTTATTCAAAAAAACTATTTTTTGGCGGTTTCCCCATAAAAATCATTGATAACCTCATGAATTGATGGTTATTAAACTATGGAAACCACCAAGGGACAGTATTTTCACCCCACATTTTCCCATGATCCCCCGCGGTGCCTGCGAGAACGAACTCCGTCTGCAAGGGTGCCACGGACCTGGGATCTGGGCAATGGGCAATCCGTGGAATCCGGTCCGTGGAATCCCTGGGGAATCCGTGGGGTGAAAGTAGGAAGAAATCACCAGAAATGGGGTGAACATAGCAATATATATAGTGAAATCTATGGATTATATAGGATTATATATGGATCCAGTGAAACTAGTGGTTAAAATTTATAATTCCCTGTGGATCCAGTTGTACCTTCTTAGGAAGTACGACTGGGGTATGATTTAGGGGGTGTCTTGTACCTTCTCAGACAGTATTTGGATCAATAGCTGGTTGGTGGTTTCAACCGTACACCTGCCCCTTTGACAAATGTTGGAGTTCGTCAGTTGGGATTATGACATTCCCAACGTATGGAAAAAACATGTTCCAAACCACCAACCAGATACTTAAAGTTGATGAAATGAACCAATGAAGTATATGATAATATATGGTAAATATTGGTTAATATGATTGTTAACCCAATTAGTTGAACCAATTAAGTAAATGATCAATTCATTGGTTAATTGATTATTGTTAAGCCAAGTGCTGAAATATGATCATTTAACCACACACATTTTTTGGTGATTGTAAAACGGGGATGACTATGATGAAATGTTTAACCATTTAGTATGGGTTAATTATACAACTTAACCGGATAATATAAGCCACATATTCCTACTTGTAAGTAAGAATTAATTAACTAATTATAATATTACAGTTATGGTCATTTATCAATTATAAGTACTTATAACCACATTTATAGAATGTATAATCCCATTTATAACCAGTTATGACTAATCAATGGCCATAACTGTAACCACTAGTTTCACTGGATCTTAACCCAGCTTTTCCCTAGATTACCCTGATGTCCCTACAAGGCGAGGTCTCCATAGCTAAGTTGATAACTTGGTTAACGAACTTGGGTTAGCCAGGGGGATATATATGATATAACGAACTCGTTTCATGGGGGGTCTCACCTTGTAAGTATATAGTTAAGTGGGGTTATAGTGAGTTGATGAGATTTATAACCCCACTTAACTTTATAACTTTATAATAACCCCTTGTAAGCTATAGTTCAGTGGAGTTATAATGATTTAGAGATCATTTACCTGAGATTTCCCACATGAAAAATGGGTCCCCAATTACTTGGATTTTGGTGTTTGGTGGCCAAAAAAAACAAAATAACAAACTATAGGTTCCCAGATGGTGGACAGGTAACCATTGGGAAATCAGAAATGAACTTAAGCAAACCTAGGAAAATGGCAAAGACTTGGGTATTATCTTGTGATCAGTTGGGTTGTGATGTGCTCAGGGGGAGATTTCCAACATCCAGAGATGGCATTTCCAGGTGCACCTGGGTTTGAAGGTATCCATTGCTGCCTAAAATGCACAGTCCAACTTTCAGGAAAGAGTTCCAAGCTGGTTTGAATGTTTCCAAAGATTACCAACATCCAGCACCAAGACTCTCCCCTGCAAATTGCGCAAGACTGCAAGACCATGCATTCCGTTTGGGTGGGTCAATTTTACGCACTTAACATATTGATGATCAAACATACCATGACTGTTTCAGTCATTTTCAGTCCATATTAAACTCAAAACCATCTAAACCCAAACTCTACCATATGAAACGCATTGAAACGCCCTATTTATGTTTCAGCCTAGACGATCCAAAATTATTTCTACCTGTATTATCCTATAACACCATCTGAGGAGCTTTGGAGTCAAGGGTGTTCCCGACACAACGTGGAAAATCACTGAAGCAACGCTCTTAAAGCTAAACAATCACCATTTTTAATGGAAAAAATATGCTTTCACAAATATATGTCATGTTTTGAAGGTTTCACAGGTCACACAACACAGTCTCCTACCTGCCGGGGACAGCGCCGCCCTGCGGCTACCAGTCTTGGTGCATCCGCACCACTGGACCACGTTTTCCTAGATGATTTTCCTAGAGAAACCATTGGTGTTCCATGCAAACATGTACACATTTTGGGGTAAATCACCATTAAGTCCCAGTAAATCACCATGAAATACCATTAAATCATCATTACATCCTGGTTGGTGGTTTCAATGCCCCTGAAAAATATGAGTTCGTCAGATTGGATCATCATCCCAACTATTGGGGAAAAATAAAATGCATGTTCCAAACCACCAACCAGCATCTTTCAACCCATCTGAAAAATATGAAAGTCAGTTGGGGTGATTATTCCCAATATATGGAAAACACCGTTAAATCATCATTACATTATCATTAATTCATCATTCAATCATCATTAAATCATCATTACATCCCATTAACATCAGGCGAATTCCTGAGTTTCAAGGCATGGCTGTTTTCGATGTCCGGGTTCCGCACCCCAGCCAGGTGGGTTGAGTGCTCGCACGGGTGGCCAAGTAGAAATCTGAGGCAGATCAGGTGGCTGAATTTGCTGGATGATACATATATATATATAATTGTATATATGGTTGGTGGTTTTAACCATCTTGAAAAATATGCAAGTCAATGGGAAGGACTATCCCATATATTTTGAAAAATAAAAACTGTTTGAAACCACCAACCATATATATATATATGTATATGTATATATAATGATATACGATATGCTGAGCTGGAGATCTATTGAATTTTGATGATCTTTAAGGTGCATGTTGATTGATTTCAATGATATGATCTAACTTCAAAATTAACCCTAGTGGGTGTTGTTCTGTAACTACAGATTTAGATTCAGCCAATGGGGAACTGATGAGCTCTTGATATCAATGCATGGCCAAATTAAAACAAAACTGTAGTTTGTGCAAGAAGCCATCTCAAGATTGTCCCGACATATCAAATGATAGATACCTGATATGAGTACCTATTCCAGAAACCAAGCAAGAGTAGGGGAAGTTTGTTTCCTCAATTTATGGAAACGACAAACACTTTCAAGAAAACGCATCAGAAATTGTTGTCAGGAACATGACGGGAAGTATTGCTGCTTTTATCTCGAATCTAGACCCATAATCCCTCCTGTTATGACCATCAACGCAATGATCATATTGTCACCATCATCGTCACTGTCATTATCATCAACACCGAAGGTGGTTGTTTCGCACCATGGGACTGTTGATGCAACAACAACGACAACAACAACAAAAACAAAAACAAACACATCGCGCTCTCTCTCGCTCTCTCTGTATACGTATATGCATATGTGTATATATATATATTATAGCAATCCCCCAAAAAAATAGTTGGTGAATTCCTATTTAAATAGTGAGAAATCATTTTGTGTTCGGCATGTGGGGGGTTACTATACATTTATGTATAGATCAGTATATGTCACCGCTGCCCGAAACACAATCCAATCCCCTACAGTTATGGCCCTTTTAGCGCAAGTCACCTCATTTTTAAAGGTCAGTTATAACTAATCTCATTTATAGCCATAAAAATAGATGGCACAGTTTTAAGTACGCCACCCCATTCATGGTCACTTAGAATCGCGTTTCTGACTACAAGAATAGATTGTAAAGTTATAAGTAAGTCACCCCATTCATGGTCACTTAGAATCCCATATAGAAATAACCACAAACATCCTTGGTAAAGTTAAAACAACTGGTAAACATAATTGGTTTCTAGGGTTTTTTTAAGACCTTATCAGAAAGGCTATAATGCCAAAAAAGGCTATAATGCCAAAAAAGGCTATAATGCCAAAAAAGGCTATAATGCCAAAAAAAACTATAATGCCAAAAAAAGCTATAATGACAAAAAAGGCTATAATGCCAAAAAAAGGCTATAATGCCAAAAAAAAACTATAATGCCAAAAAATGCTATAATGCCAAAAAAGGCTATAATGCCAAAAAAGGCTATAATGCCAAAAACGGCGATATCATGCCAAAAAAGGCTATAATGCCAAAAAAATGCTATAATGCCAAAAAAAAAACTATAATGCCAAAAAGGTTATAATGCCAAAAAAGGCTATAATGCCAAAAAATGCTATAATGCCAAAAAAAGGTTATAATGCCAAAAAAGGCTATAATGCCAAAAAAGGCTACAATGCCAAAACAAGGCTATAATGCCAAAAAAAAACTACAATGCCAAAAACGGCTATAATGCAAAAAAGGCTATAATGCCAAAAAAGGCTATAATGCCAAAAAAGGCTATAATGCCAAAAACGGCTATAATGCCAAAAAATGCTATAATGCCAAAAAAGGCAAAGGCTATAATGCCAAAAAAAACTATAATGCCAAAAACGGCTATAATGCCAAAAAATGCTATAATGCCAAAAAAGGCTATAATGCAAAAAAAGGCTATAATGCCAAAAAAGGCTATAATGCCAAAAAGGGCTACAATGCCAAAACAAGGCTATAATGCCAAAAAAAGGCTATAATGCCAAAAAAGGCTATAATGCCAAAAAAGGCTATAATGCCAAAAAAGGCTAACATGCCCAAAAACGGCTATAATGATCAAAAAAAACTATAATGCCAAACAGGCTATAATGCCAAAAAATGCTATAATGCCAAGAAAGGGTACAATGCCAA
>Ga0126342_10001345_pt1 | contig 34086 bp, 23 predicted proteins | sample Cyp1metagenome_FD_92528 | JGI IMG/M metagenome (GOLD analysis project Ga0126342, IMG submission 92528) | Coral microbial communities from Lord Howe Island, Old Settlement Bay, Australia - Cyphastrea 1 metagenome | ecosystem: Host-associated > Invertebrates > Cnidaria > Coral ...
AAAAAAAAAGAAAAAAGAAAAAAAAAAAGGAAAAAACAAAAAGCAAATAAGAAAAAACCAAAAAAAACAAAAGAAAAAAAAAAGGGAAAAAAAAAAAAGGAAATACAAAAAGGGGAACACATGAGGAAAAAATGGACTTGTCCATTTGCATTTTTTTTGTTTTTTCGTTTTGCTTTTTGTTTGCTTAATTTTTTGCTTTTTATTTTGTTTTTTTCCAGGCAAAAAGCATGTTTTTTCCAGGCAAAAAGCAAAAAAAACAAAATAAAAGCAAAACAAAAGCAAACAAAAAGCAAATCGAAAAAGCAAAAAAAAACAACAAAAATGCAAATGGACAAGTCCATTTTTTCCCATGTTTTCACCCTTTTTGACGTTCCTTTGTTTTCCCATTTATTTTGCTTCCTGTTTTTTTCGGTTTTGAAGTTTTGCTGTTTGATGTTCCATGTGTTTTCCTTTTTTTTTTGCTTTTTTTTCAAGTTTAAAAAACATGAGAACTAAGGGGAGAGGTGAACACAACGCTACATCAGGCTTTTAAGAAACCATTATATTATAAATACCCTCGATATGCCCATCCCGGATTTCCCCAGCCACCCTACACCAGCGCTGCTACCAGCGCTTTCACCAGACCTCCAGCTGAACTGTGTCTACCACCAATCGTAGGCGGCCGATACGTTCGCAGCCCTTGTCTGCGAAGACGCGTGACAGCGCTTGTTTGTCGCCACTCACCTAGGGTCATGGTAGGTCATGGTGCCCCACAGCTAGCTAAGTTAGTGAACATAACTCCAATAACTAGGGGTTAAGGTAGATATATCTCTAGTTACTGTGGTTTAGAAAGCTACTTATAACTGGGGGGCACCATTTTTGTAAACTATTAACAATTGGGATTCAACAACTGAAAATAGGGATTCATAGGGATTCTAATACCAACAATCGGATATTTTAGGTATATTATAGCTAAGTACAAGTTGATTTATTTGAGAAGGCCAGCTATTGGATTCAAGGTATAGATATGACTGGGTGTTTTTTTCACGGGTCTTCGGTTTCCACAATGGATGAGAGTTCTAACAATGAACAATGGCACTTTATCAGCAAACAAAACAATAAATCAACAAACAGTGGTTTGCTGGTATGAATGATGACCAATCGGGGTCGTCAGTTCTATGGCGGCAAGCCCATTTTTACAACAGACAAGAAACACACGACGAGCAACACGTCGGAATTGAAACAACCACAATGTTCAGTAAACGTTGATTCCGATTCACTTTCGAGTCAGGATGACTCATTGCAGATCAAGGGTCGGCACAAAAATTGCATGTTTCTCAATTTTTACCCCAGAAATGTAGATTTTGCTCATTTCCTTTTGGAGCAGGATTAGGCTATGATTGCCACAATAAAGTGGATTTGTAATGGTTTATAGTTTATACATCCCATTCACTATGGGGATATTCCTGAATGCCTCTATGTCCATTATAAATCTTACTTAACCTAAGACTTAACCTAGTTAAGCTTGTTGCACCACTTTGTACTTTCCACAAACCTCCACCATCCCGGCCATCCCTTGCGCAAAGGACCGCTTGATCCAGGCCATCGCGAAGACATTCCACTTTCTTCATGAGATCCGCCTCCTGGTTCCGACGTTCCGACGCCACCAGGGCCACATCTCTTGGAACTTGAGGAATACATGATGATTTTTGCGGTTTATGTTTGTTTTATGTGGAGTATTGTGGAGTTATCTTTGTGAAATGAGGCCATGATTCTTCAACAACTGTATTTCAAATGTATTTCAATTACCCGTTTCCTTATAGATGTGAACAGCAATGCTTTTCGTCAAGTGGGCTTAGGGATGAGCCTCAATTTTGCTAGACACTTCCCAACCCCAACATCCAATTCCAAATAGCATGTTTTCCCATCGACAAACAAAATCATGATCAACAAAACCCATAGTAAACGTCTACGTCATGCCCTTTTTTTATCAAATCAATGTTGGTTCTTCATCCCATTTTTTACTGGTTGGTGGTTTCAACCACTCTGAAAAATATTAGTCAGTTCGGATTATTATTCCCAATATATGGAAAAATAAAACATGTTCCAAACCACCAACCAGTTTAACATGTTTTTCCTCCACTTTGCCAACAGTTCCTTGACCTTCCTAAAGTTATTCACCAATATTCACCATGTTTTTCCCCAAACCCACAGCCCTTGGCTAATCTTACATGTTTCCCCTATCTAAACTCTCATCTGATGATCCAGAAGTAACATGTCATTCTTTGACACTCTTATAATATCACAAATATAATATATATATAATTATATATATACATATGTATGTATCCGCCTACATAGGGACTTCACCAATAGTTTTGTGTGAAAATTAGGGGCCACCAACCACATGGCAAGCATCAGCCACGGGTTGTCTTCCTTGGCCGCATATGTCATTTTCAAACACCCGGAATCATATGAAGTTGATGATACCAAAGTTGATTATACCAAAGATTATACACTGGGATATGTTGTTGATATCAATATCATGTTTTTTTCCAACTGTACTTATGTTCCAACAGCATATCCCAACATATCCCAGCCATAGGCCATATCCATTGTGTTCACTCGGCTCCTTGGGAACATCAAAAATACAGATTTCACCAACAAACACTAGGGTTAACTAGGATTCGTGATGGACATATGTCAACAAAACTGGGGGCAGCACGTTGTGGATCCAGCACTCCTTGGCCTCTCAAAATCCGAAAAAACACCATTTATTTCTCCATTAGTATCTCCCAAAAAATCGACCAAACCAATCACGAAAAGTGGGAATCCAGATCTTACACTTCTATCTTTTTGTTGGTGTGTTACTTAATATCCCATCCTCATATTAGGGTTTCCTAAAATGGGGGTACCTCCAAATCATCCATTTGTTTTTCTGATTCTCCATTATGAACAAGCCAGCTATTGGGGTACCCCTATGTTAGGAAACCCCCATATATTGATATATGATGATATATGTGTAGATTATCCATGATATTTTGGCTCCTATATCCAGTTAGCATCTCATAATATATATCTATCTATCTATCTATCTATATATATATACCCTCCGGTAAACTCATATATAGCTATAGAAAATCCCCCATTGATAGTTGAATTACCAAACTGAAAAATGGTGATCAAAAAAAAAACAGCATCTCCCATCCCGTCCAGTCGTCCTTGGCCTTTTTCTGCACGGACCCAGGCGCCGTCTCATCCACGCGGTCCGCCGCGTCCTCGATGCCCTTCAGTGCCCCGTCGAAGTCGCGCTCCTCCAGCACCTGGACCGCTGACGCGGCGGAGTTTCAATCGGGAAAAAGCTGGAAACTGCTGGAAATCATGGATTTAATTTAAGATGGTTTAATATGGTTTAGTATGGTTTCATCTCTTGGAAAGTCAGGAAAATCATGGTTTTTGCAAATTTCTTCGGAGGAAAACAATAGGGAGTCCCAAGAAAAGAGGATTGATAATTGGTTTTATGGAGAAAACTGGGAATTGATGTATCCTGATGTATCCTGATCTACTGAAATTCTGAAATGATATGAAACTTCATTGTGATTTGTGAAGGGTTGCTTTAACGTTTTGTGAAGGGCCCGGAAAAATGTGATTTTCGCAAACAAATTTCACCGATCCTTCAACCAATTCACCGATAAAAACGACGAATAAAACTGATCATTTCACCAACCCCACCGGGGTCCATCCAGCTTTGAAAGCCTGGCCCTGCAACACATGTTGCCGCCAAGAAACTGCTATGGGCTTGTGTTTCTTCAGATACCTGAGCTTCCAAATGCTTTCCTTTACACTCCAACAATAGTCAGCAAAGAACAACATATATCAAAATATGGGAAATCCTGTGACGAAACGTGTGCGTACAGAGGGAAACAGTATGTGTTTTCTCCAAGATGTTGCGCATGATATTTTTCCTATACCGTTCAAGTCTCCGAATATATGTCTATTTCTTATATCTGCCTGGGGGTTGCTACGTGTTACGGGTCAGAAGTTCGAAGATCTTTGACCACATAGTGCTGAAACTAGCGGCTGGGTCCTCCAACACCACAACACGATTACCCTCTGGTAAACAAACATAGCTATTGAAAATCGTTATTTATAGTTGGTTTGCCCATTAAAAATGGTGGTTTTCCATAGTTATGTTAGTTTACCAGAGGGTAAACATGAACAAACATAAACAAACATATATAATTGTGAGCCCAAAACATCATGCTAAATGTGCAAAAACATCCTTAAAACTTAAAACCAAGAAACACCTAATAACACACAACTGGTCCATCATCAAATTTGTGTTGCTCTCGTGTTGCCGCCTTTTATTCGTGGTTTCCATCCCAAACTCTAAATCTTCATCAGACCCCCCAACGGTAATTGAAACTCCCAGGTGGTGCAAAACCAAGTCACACTCCGCAGTTCTGTTCCAAATACCTCCTGATTTGGTCAGTTCCGGGGGTTGGATCCAGTTGGCATGAAATCTCGGTCAATGTGATGCACAATGGTGCTTTGGCTTACTGGACGGTTGCAACAGCGTGCCCATGAATCATGAATTTGGATGGTTTATTTGTATTCTCAGTCTAGTTTAATGCCATGCCGCACAAGAAAAATATTTGTAAGACAGCTCCCGCTATACAAGGTGGGACGCCCTAGATAGATTGGATAGCAAAATTGTGTTATACGATATATAGATTAGGATATATTTAAGGACCAGCCAGAATTTGAGCAGGCCGCGTCGACAGACACCATGGGCTAGAGGAAAAACAAATATAATATAATATATAATTATATACATAATATATGTATATTATATATATATATATAAAAATATGAACATTATATAGCTGCAATGCTGGCCATTTCAGGTACTGTTTCCCTAAATATTGAAGGTTCCATCAGCAAAATCCAAGGCTCCACAGGGGATCAAAGTCGGTGGCCTGAAAGTTGTCCAACTTCAAGACCTGACCCATCAGCAGGGCCATGGGAAATTGCTGGTGAATCAGCAGGGCCAATGGTTGACCACTTTCAGTAGTGATACCCTCTGGTAAACTAACATAGCTATTGAAAATCACCATCTATAGTGGATTTACCCATTAAAAATAGTGATTTTCCATAGCTATGTTATTTCACTAGTGATATGCTTTGGAGGTAATGATATGTGGAGGGTTTCTGAATGTCTCTGATGAAGATCTAGAGTGTGGAGGGTCATCCCACTTTCGGGCACCTCAAAAATGATTGATTCACCAACTTTCAGTAAGTTAATAGTGGGATTTCTGGAAGATATGGAGGTTTCCATACATGGAGGTACCCGAAAACAATCGAACATATATGGTTTATCATGGAAAATCCCATCTATCAATGGATGATTTAGTTGCTGGAAGTTGGGAGAATCATCCCAGGTCCCTGTCGTCCTGGTTTCGTCCCCGAGGTTCCCCCACCTCCGTCTGACCCTCGGGCAGCTCGCACAACAAGCGCAGGCGTCCCTCAGACCATTCCGCTCTCCGCACAGAGTTGGCCGGCAGCACCTGCCGCTCCACCCACCATCATCCACTAAAAAAAATCCGGCATCCTCCCAACTTTTTGGGGATCACATACCTTTTGCATAGGATCGTGTCCAACGCGGACATCATCAACAAGAATTGGGTCTCCTATGGTCCATAGCCACCAAACCGTTTTTTTCCCCTCCAAACAAAAATCTGGGTGAAATTGGTCAGCTACTCTCAGCCCTGGAGCCCTGCCCGCACCTTAGTGGTGCCGGAGGATCCTGAGAAGGGGACCCAGCGGTAGCATGTGGTTGTTCACGGGGGGTATATCAATGTATATCACAATGATATGGTGTATCCTTAAAAGAAAAAGAAATTAGTAATTAGGGGCTACATAGTCAAAATAAATACCAAAAAAAACACATACTGTATATTATTGCTGTATATTTCTTTGCTATACACACATGTACACACACACACATATATATATATATATATATCGTGTGTGTGTGTGTGCGTAGTCTGTAAATAGATCCACAACCTTCCGCGAAGGGTTCGGCAAGTGGTATACTTAATGGGGGCAAGGATGGGCCAACATCAGGCAACTCAAGCATCAATTTCCAAGCAGTGAAGGAGGAGGAAAAAAATACACTAAATCAAATGAGCAAATGAGAACTGCGTTGCTACACCATTGAGAGCACCTTATTGTCCATCTAAGTGGTGCTCCAAAATATCTTCGCTGTAGGATGTCGCTTCAGGATGAGGATGAGGATGATGATGATGATGATGATGATGATCATGATGATCAATGATGATCAATGATGATCAATGATGATCATGATGATCATGATGATGATTATGGTCATGATTGAAATCGGTGCACCCTATTTCCAAACACACCCATTCCTGACCACAAGAATCCTTGCTCTTTTGGGCAAGGTTCCTTGCCACCCAATGCTCTCCGCGTTGGCGGCGAACTTTCCGGTTTCTCCCTCGCAAATCACGTTGCTGACTGACAGCATGGCGATGACGCGGGAAGGGCCCAGTTTGGTGCGGAAAACTCACAGGTGATCACTGACATGAGATGGGAAAAACATGGAAAACTTTGTATTATAGTATTCTGTCAAATGCTTATTGGAGGGTATCCGCTTGACAGCTGCTTTCTCGGAGGTTTCGGAAAGATTTTCTGCAAACAAATCTGCACACGGTCCTTTTTTTGCACATGATTTTGTAGAGAGAGGCGCTCGTCAGGATGCTTCAAGTGAAGGCTATCTTGATCGCACCCTGTATTGGCATGTCGATGCGCACTGATCTCCATTGATAAGGGCACTTACTTAAAATCAAGCATTGCAGTAGAAAAAAAAAACAAACGTTTTTTTTGAATCTCCGGTTTGGAACCACCAGGATTTTTGTGTCAATATCTCTCAGTCGATCCAAGCGATCGGCTTGAGCCCGTGGAGAAAATCCGTCGTTACACCTGCCTGACTTGTCTGGAGATCTTGGAGGTGTCGGTAGGTGTCAGAAAAATGTACTAAACATGATCCACAATCACTGGATTGATTTAAGGGAACATTTTAACAGAAAACCATGGTTTTTACCATCAAATATAGGGCTTTCCTGTATACCCATTATCCAACTCTATGACACAATATCTAATTAAGAAAATATGAGATCATGATTATCACCCTATTTTGTTACAAAATTACTCTACATACATACTGTATAATCACCATGTTACCCCGAAATTTAAGTCCTTGTAACGCTAAGATCACTCAGCATCACAATTGCCTCTGCAGCTCAAAGGTTACAAACCGTCCCCATTTCCAATGGCCTAAGTGCTCCACAGTTTTCGGTGGTACAAGGTGGTGCCCCATTTTGTTTGATAAGCTCGTTCAAAAATAGGCCCTCTGGTAATTTAACATAGCTATTGAAAATTGCCATAGAAATAGTGGATTTATCCATTAAAAATTGTGATTTTCCATAGTTATGTAAACGTTTACCAGAGGGTAACTGATTTTAACTGTTGGATTTATGGTAGATATATCTATGATTAGTTACTATGGTTATCGATGGGGCCGAAAAAATGGTGAACCAACAAACATTGTTAACACTTGTTTGATGGAAAGGTTGATACCATGATCCACCGGGCAAACATGCCAATCAAATGTAAGAATCATTGAGATGCTGACTTTGCTGTGGCTAATCCCTACCCCATGTACCACCCCTGCAGGGGATCTGTAAAGATGGATGGGATAGATTTGTTGGAGCATAACCGAGGCTAGAGCGCACAGCTAAAGACTCGAAACCAGTTGCTCTGTGAAGCACTAAACTTGCACAAAAAAATGGTTGCCAAGGCCATATGCGACCAACATTGCCATGTCTGGCATGTCTGACATCTTGTGGTGTACCCAAACTTCAAGCTGCTAATTCATCAGAGCATGGCCAATCCTAGACATCCGGCATGTTTGTTTGAAAGCTGCTTTCTAACATCCCCATGTATAGCCCCCAAAAGGGTGCTAAACCATTTACCACCCATCGAAGATCTCCCCAGGCCCCAAGCGTCCAAAGCGTTTGAAGCCCCACATCCCATGCGACGCACATCACGGTTCCTGGAGGAACAAAGCTGCGACATCCATGGCCTTCCAGTCATGTTGGCAACAACTACAAGGTGGTGCCCCACACTTAAAGGACTTAGCTAAGTTGGTTTGTAAGTAATTAAGTAAGCTAGGGCTGGGAATTATGGTGGATATACCGACCTATAGTATCCTATAGTAACTTAGTAGGGATTGTAAACCGACATACATTTCAGGGTACCACACCAAAGGGCAACCGCCAAACACTATGGGCTTATATGGGCTTCATGTTGCCCGCAACCCTGAGGGGTTGGTGCGAGTTACTGTAATAACCCTGTTGGCCTTATTTGGGATGTGACCTGACTGGAGGATCATTCCAACTGTAGCTGTGGTCAGTGCTGGCGTCTAAGTGGGATGACCCGAACCAATACCTTAAAAGGGGTGCACCCCCGAAGGGATCGCCACAAGAAGTGCCCTTCTCCAGAATAAATTGCAATCTTTTGGAGGTTCCAAAGAAACATAAAGAAACACATCTTGAAAACAACATCACTTTACGATGCTTCCAGCCCCTACGACTTATCCAGTCCAAGGATCCAGTAGACCCGTGGTGTCAAGAAGAAGCGATCCACACCCTGGCGATGGCGGGATAGCATGAGTATGTTCTCATGCTTCTTCATGTTACCCAAAAGGGGGAATAAAAAAAACGCATCACCTAAAAACTGTTTTGGGGCCTGGATAGGCCTGGCATCTTCGGTGAATCTCATCTTTGAATCTTTGATGGGATCACCTTTGGAACACCGTGCACTTACGGGCTCAAGAAGTTAGGTCAGGGATCACCTCTCTTTGGGGAGCCTCGGTCAGGGTCAAAACGAACCAATTTTTTGCACCCAAATTTTGGCATAGAAAGTAATTGTTTTGCAGCAACTTAACCATACAATCAGCCCATGAGGTCACGGCATCCCCAACCCCAACCTCATCTTCCCATCCGCACACAAAAAAATCACACTTTTTTTGTGGACATCTGATGACATATGGATTCTTTACCCATTCCGAATTGGTCTTTCCCTTTGCCATGTCCTTTTTGTTGTCCTATGGTATGCCTAAGGGCCCATCCCAAATTTCCATCCCTGCGAACTGCATTGTTGGCTACATTGGCTACATCCCCAGTTTGCTGCTGAAGTTACACCATGCTAAACCCCCATCTTTCCATCCCTTCCAGACCGTACAGCTTCTTCCCAGCACTGGTTTACAGGAACATTTTTACCGGAACCAAATAATATCCATAATTTTTCAGGATTTGAAACAATGATATTTCAACTGCAAACTTTCCAAACGGAACTACGGCAATCCCACCAAGATCATCTTTTAAATTGGTTTTCATCCACAATTCTGCCACTTCAACAACATGTTCCAGTCAAATTCCCAACCCCCCATCCGACCCATCCTCTTCCTCTTCCCCGTTAACCATCATCCAATGTCATCCACCGCGCCTCGTATCTCCTTTCCTTCACCTCCTGCCGCAGCAGCTGCGCCGTTTCGTTCGCCTCCGGTGGTCCGCGTTCGCAGCAAGCGATGACCTGCCAGTAGTCGTCCTCGCTGGGCTCGACGGACTGCTTCTCACGGGACCAGAGGTCCTGCGACGTAACGGAGAACGATGAAAAAAACCTTTAAAGGCGCGTACACAAAAATCATTATACATGAATATATATATATATACACATACATATATATATATACATATATATATATACATATATATATATATGTTATACAGATATATGTATATATATATATATATATGTGTCGGTTGTTTGATATTGTACTATAGAGAGCATTTACTAAATTTACTTATTCTTTGTGGTGGTCTAGTGAGATGCAATATAGACATACATCCCGGCATATGTTGGTGTATGTGAGTGTGATATGGAATCATATTGGAGCAAACCGGCAACCATCTGTTGATGTCTGTTGCAACTACCAATATTGATGCCTCACTTCTTGGCCCATACGCATATCACCAAAGATATATCAACAGCAAGAATAACAAGTTGAGCAATCACTTATTGTTGCTGTTTACGATCGCAAGAAAATTGCCCAAGTGACACATATTGGCCACATTGGGATCCTATCCCAACAGCCCTCAGCTCCTCTAATCTTTGTAGAGCTGATTCCCATGATGGCTCCAATGGATCGTACCAGCCTGGAAGTGGACAAAGATCGAAGTCGAACTGCTGGATCCCAGAATCGGTCTGAGAACAGATCTACAGAAAAAAAAACAGAAACAATTTAAATTTAAGGTGTTAAAATCCTGCTTTCATACATGATTGATATATATATATATATATGTATGATTATATATGTGTGTATGTGCATATATGCATATAGATAAATACATATTTAAACAAAATAAAACATACATGTAATAATCTATATATATATACAAATCCAAATTATCTTGAACCAATCCATTCATCGGATCGGAAGAACCATACTAGTGACCCGAGTGACCCTGGGCAGCTCGAATAGGATGAGTTTCAATCTGGCCCCTCTGCCACTTGCATTCTGTCTGATGCAGTTTACATGCTTGATCGCAACGAGTTCATATGATCCAGGTTGGCTATCTATTGCGCTATCACCGTGGATATTTGCATCACAAACACCCCAACAGATTTCAGAAAAACTTGTATTTTTTGTCTAAGTGTCTCCAGCAAAACTGTATATATTGGTCCTATTGGTTTCCACCCTCTTCAGCTGTGATAGTCAGCCAGAATCCATTCATAATATGTCATTCTGGCGCAGCAATTCCACCCTGCTAATGCGAAAAAGCAGGACCCCTTAAAATAACAGATTCACTACTAAAGCTGGATTTCTGACGGTATTAATTAGGTGGGTGAGATGAAAAAGGTTGCCATGCTTAACAACTGGGGCATCTCCTTTATTAGTATGTTCCACGTCCGTGTTTTTTTTTTTAATTCCACTGTGTGATGACAATGTTTTAATTATCATACCGATCATACCTTTGGTTGCCGGAATAAACAAGCGTTGAAGTGTCAACCTCTGGCAGGCTTAAGAAATTACACGCATCTTTATACTAATTGCTAGCAATTGACAAGTGCGGCTCTTGCCATGCATGGCAAATCCCAAATGCCTTTTAAAATATATAGAGATAGCCGGGCATTATCACAAGAAATAACATAGCTAAACTTATTATTATTGTTGCTTACATCCCCTGTTTTGTTGGTAAACAACCCGTTACCAAGGTTCACGCGGGTTAATCTCCTTAAATGCTTCCCGTTTTTCCTGCAAAAGCAACAGCACTAGCCAAACTGTCCTCTAAAAACAAAATTGTTGTTCAGGCCCAATTGTTGATTTACCCATTTACCCCAGATCATCCCATGATATTTAGAATCTAATCCCAAAGAACTCCAATTTACCCCACATCAAGCTGAAAAGACTTTTTCTTGTTTATCCTAGATGGTGTCCATTTATACCAATTATATCCAACTATCCCATTCTGATCATCCAGTTAAACCGTCAGTGATCCCATAATTATATCCATTACCCTCCTGTAAATTAACATAGACCCTGAAAATGACCAATTTATTGTGGAAACTAGTCTTCCAACCCCTATCTGGCAGGGTCTATGAATAATTACTGGAGGGTAAATCAAATTATATCCTATTTATGCCAACAATCCTAGATGGTTTTCATTTATGCCAAAATCATACCAAGCCAATGCTTTTTCCAATGGTTTAGATACCAACTCAACTAGCCCATTTAAAGCTTCAAAGGTTTCCCACCTTGGCCTGTCTCCATCTCTTCAACCTCCGAACGCAGCCACTGCCACTGAACAGCGCGAGCGCCGCAACCATCGCCGTTGCAGAAAATGCGAATGCGGAACCTGGGGTGGCTGGGGCGGTATCGATCCATCCATCCATCCAATGTATCCATAAGATTATCCATATCTATGGGGCCATTTATGTATAAGATGTGCAGAACAAGCATGTATATGTATATATACAAAGTATGTATAATATGTATATATACATATACATATATATATACACATACATATATAGACCAATACATACATTAAGCATGTATGTTTCTTTACCGACGGTACACTTGGATGAGATGCTTGGGTAAAGCCAGGTAAAAGTATCATCCGTGATCATCTGTAGATGATCTGGGTCATGACGCCTCAAGCATTGCATAATTCAAGCCACAAACATACAAACATGGGGATACAAACTGGCAAAATTGGAGATAGAAGCCGCCTTTAATCGAGTTTGAACACAACATTTACCTTCCAATACCTTCCATCAAATTGACACAGACGCCCGAAATGGATGATAAGGTAAATGAATCATGTAAACATTGTAAACTAATCCATAATAAGATCCATTTACCTATTATCCATTCTTATCCATTCTTATCCATTCTTATCCATTATTATCCATTATTATATCCATTATTATATCCACTATTATATCCATTCTTAATTATCCATTACTCATCTTCCAACATCCAACCCCCTCTTTTTATCTCTTTTTGGACGGTCGATGTGCCGCGCCACACGTCCCCCGCACGGCCATCCAAGCTCCAGTTCACGCCATGGCCCTCGTCGTCGGGGCCCGCCACGGCACCGGCGACGCCGGGGTAGAAGACCCGCGACCAGTCGCCTCGCTGATCGTCTGAATGGAGGATTCTACACATCAGACGATTGGTTGGCGGTTGAAAAACCCCATCAGTTAGGACAGTTAGGAAGATTCGGCCATCAAACATGGGATTGAAAGTGAAAATAACATCTGCAGTAACCTATATAGTTGTCTGGTTGGTGGTTTCAACACCTCCGAAAAATATGAAAGTCAGTTATAGGATGATTATTCCCAATATATGGAAAAAATCAAAGCCACGTTCCAAACCACCAACCAGAAAAAATCGTTGAATTTCAAGAAGAACCTCCAAACAAATGGAAAACATTGAAAAGGCATGAATAGGTTTAGAGTTTAGACGAGTTTACTCGCATTTTACTTTTCCATTTTGTGGTGGTTGCCAAAAATAACTGGTAATTATCTGATGAATTCAACAAACAAATGGAGCAAGTCAAATTGGTGTTGAACTACAGCATATGATAGCATATGTGAAATGTGTTTCAAAGAAATAGCATCTAACAAAACAACGGAGGGGTCAACCAAAAATAATGTATTTGAAGATCAATCGTTTTTTTTTGACAAGCAAACATGGAATAATTAGCCACGCAAACATAAGCTCCAGCGTGCGTTTAAGCAACACAAACTACAGTTTGAACGAACCCAAAACCGAATCTTGACAAAGAAAAGTGAGTCATGACATGTGACCTTGGTTAATTAATGTAAAACTGGTCAACCTCTTGCATCAAGACTCACTTTACCTGCAACCACTGCAAAATCATCTTCGGTTGGCTGTTGCCACTGCGAGCTCCCTTTCCCTGCTTCATGCATGTTGTTCAAACAAGTTTCCAAGCTGCATTTTAAACATGTTTAAACAACATATTTCACTGGCTGCCAGCCCATCGATCTATAGATCGCCCACCAAACCACACTGCCATCAATGCCACCGCGGATCGATCTCGGACGATCCTGGGACAGCCACTGACAGCCCAATGCATCACCCCGATTTGCTGCATGTTGCTGATTTTTGTTGGAATGCACCCAATGTCTTCACATGTTCAGGTTTGAAACTAGAGGATGGGTGAAGGATTAAAGACAGGTTTGTTTTCAAAAACACCATTGACATGTGGAATGTATGCACATGGTTCAAAGAAGAACCGTGGGGCCCGTATCACCGCCACTAGAATCCATCCAAAGGCCCGTGGTTTCTGACATCCCTTGGCCGGACCCTCAAGTTGGCGCCGAAGCCTCTGGTCAATTCACCAAGGGCCCTGAAATCCATGAACATCACCCATTTTGAGTGGAAACTCATCTTCTGGCAGGGTCTATCTAATCATGAAAATCTATCATAAATCTATCTAATCTTCTGGAAAAACTCATTTTTTTATCATGAAAATCACTCATCATCAACCCCTATCTGGCAGGGTCGTCACGTTAATTTACTGGACAGTAACCCACAGCAAGTCTCTGAAATTCACCGCCAGGATGAGCCAAGGCGACCTCCACAGCAAACTCCTGGCCCGTTGAAAGCAAGCTTTCGATCAACTGGCCATGACAAACCATCACAAAGTGCAAAAAAAAAACATGCCGGCCTCCCCAAATGTCTATAATATTACATATATATAAATATATATAATCTGCATAAACTTGAATATCTATACACATAACTATGTATAATATGTATAGATACATAAATATAGACACCAATTTACACACACACCCATGACGTAGCTGGATGAATCATTTCTTTCGTCGCCCCATCGGATCATCGTCTCCTTAGGGCCGACCCGCTGCATCGCTTGAAACTCCCAGTCGCTCCAACTTCCTGACTGGCGGAGCTGGGAGCGACTGGCACGGGAATCGAGAATTGGCTTAAAAAAAGCCCATAGATGGCCATGGATAGATTGAATTATATAGATATAACATATAGATATATAACTTATAGATATAACTATATCTATTGAATTATATAACTTATAGATATAACTTTGATAAGCAAAAAGTGAGGGACCTACGATAGATCACTGTTGCTTGCCATCAGATACTGGGACGATCCAAACGAGGATGCTTTAAGCAATGTGTAGATAATTTCCGACAGGGAAAGCCATGCCCTTCTAAGTGGTGCATGTTTACTGGAGGGTAACCATGCAGTGCACTAATAAACCCTCTGGTAAACTAAGAGTTTGCTATTGAACATATATTGAAATAGTTGATTTACCTGTTACCCTCTGGTAAACTAACAGTTTGCTATGGAAAATCACAATTTTTAATGGGAAAATCTACTATTTCTATAGCCATTTTCTATGTCGCAAACCTTTGACATAACCAGAGGGTAAAACTGGTGATGTTCTATAGTTTTTTGTTAGTTTAGAGGCTAGTTCAGCCCAGAATCCTACAACGTCCAACTGTTTCACCTCCAAATTCTTGCCATTCACGGTCCCGTTGGACCAGTTGGACCAGTTGGACGGGGCCCGCCTGAGGAAATCGACGACTTGGCCGACGCCAGGTAAAGAAAGTGGCCGACTTGATCCACGGGTTATTGGGATGTAATATTAGTATATATGTATTAATTATGACTATTACTATGCATATACTAAATCATATAAATTATATATATATAATATGATATAATATATTATGTATATGTAATCCCCACTTAATTATCCCCATTCTATATGTATACACATATACAGGGGACATTTTATGGGGATATAAATCCGATACAACCAACAATTCAATTCCTGGGAAACCAACTGGATGTGTGCCCAGATGGGCGGATATACCCAACTATATAATTATATATATAATATAATCCATTTGCTCTCTACTAGGTGAACTAACCCAACGGACAATCGAAGTCTCTGTGCTGATTTCATATGCCCAAGGGATCCCAAGGGCTCATCCACCCAATTTCAAAAGGACTTCAGTGGGATGATCTTCCCCAGTCGATTCACTGTGGGATGCATTGCAATGTGAAAACCCCAATGACAAACCTGACAGACCTATATTGACAGTGATAGGCAGAAAGGCTAGTGAACATACCCTCTGGTTATGACTAAACAGTTCGCTATCGAAAATCCACCCATTTTTCATAGGTAAACCATCTATTTCTATGTGCCATTTCCCATAGCAAGGTATGTTAGCTTACCAGAGGGTAACCCTCCTGAAATGGGACGGTCTAGCAGATTTGGCCGCGAAGCATCGCCTCAGATTCCGATGATCCAACTGAAGAAGAAAGTCGCGCAAAGCCTCACGGATCAGTGGTGAGCCACACGCGTGTGAAAGTCAAGGGTCAGGATTCCAGGTAGGACGGGATCCTAAACACACGGGACCTAAGTCAATATAAGATCTTTATGTCAGCTCCAATGATCATAAAGCCTTCGGCTATCATCTAGTTTCTTGGTTTGTTGTTTACCTGCACTCCATTGGTTGTGGGTTGTGTGGTAAATCCCATCCAAGCCGACAAGCACTCAAACATCTGAGTGTGTGGCTATACACTCTGGTTATTTATATCGAATATGTTTTTTTTTCGTTTTTTTTTGGAGGATATATGATGATATATGGTGATTTTCCCATTTAAAATTGTGGTTTTCCACACCTACGTTGAACAGCCAGAGGGTAATCCATCCAGATCTGGTAGGTCAACTGTCTAGTGGTACTTCTGGAGGCTTGCGCCAGCCCCAGCTGGATTGTCATCCTTCTTCCAATTGAAATTGCCATTTCTTTTTGACAAATAGATCCACATTGCTTCAACCATGGACCAAACATTCCACGAAATTGCAAGACATATCCCAGACTACCCTGTGGTAAACTAACGTAGCTATGGAAAATCACCATGTTTAATGGGTAAATCAACTATAAATGGCCATTTTCAGTAGCTACGTTAAATTACCAGAGGGTATGACAGTTTATCTCCATCCTATCCATCATCCAAGGTTGACCCAAATTGATCCAAATGTTTCAACCACCCAATGGCTTGACCCCATGTTCAGTGACCGTCGCGCCGCGCCGCGCCGTGCCGTGCTTCCGTGGCTTCCGTGGCTTCGCTGCCAGGCTCAAGCCCACAAGAGGAGCCAAGCTGCAGCAACCTGGGACACCAGTGAGATGTCAAAATCTGAGGTTAAACACTATGTTAACACTATCATGTGGGAAAAAACAGTCATAAATTAGTCATGTTTACCATCCCCCAGTCATTTTGGTGGTTTATGACATTGTTTTACCCACATGATAGTCATACTGTAGGGATCAAACCTAGCAGTTTGGGCTCGGAGCATTTCTAGCTGCCCTAGCTCCGTAGCTTCCTTCGAAGCAAAGGAGAGTAAAATGTCACATCACATCACGATTTTTAGTCTGTTACCATCATCACAAAAAAACTATGAGTGAGTTAATATTCATTACTATGAAAAAAACTATGAATACCAATTAATCATCACATTATTAGTCGGTGAGTTAATTCATTATCAATCCAACAATTCATCACCAACTTACAACCAAAGTTGGGCAAGTTCACGGATTACACTTTGGACTAGATAGGTTAAATAGACTAGGCAGATTGGACAGACTAGATTAGATTAGATTGGGTTGGATTAGGTAAGATGGGGTTAGATGGGGCGAAATTGCGTTGCATTTGTTTAGACTGGGTTTAGATAAGATTAGATTTTGAGATAACATGCATAACTTATATATGTATATATAACATGTAACGACAGACCGAAACTTTGAATGTTTGGCTGGTAGTGTTCAGTTTTTTGTTCCTTTTTCCCCTTTCATTTTTCATTCATCTTCCTCTAACTATCCATCCTCTTTCAATACAGGCACCTTGGCTCTGTCCATGGTGGGCCTCCCCTGGTGCAAACAGGGTTGCTATTGTCTTTTCGCTGCAGCATTTGTTGCGCAACATGACCATAACTTCAACTACGAATTAACGTGGTACACCTGAAGCATGCATGACTTGCAATATATAACTTCCAAATGGTGCGATAAATTCGAGGTATCGCTTGTTGCGAAGCTAACCATGTCAATCACAAGTTTGTATTGTTGTAAAACTCCATTCTCTTAGTGGTTGAATCATTTAAACACCCTACATTATGTTCTGTGGCTTCTTAAGCTGGGCTAACCGCATGAATTCCAGGGCCCCAAACTATGCAGCTTCAGCCCAGCTTTCGCGTGGTGTCGCGCATGCGGCACGCGCGGCACGCCGCACAAGGGCACCGTGGCAGCGGTCGCTGGCGCTGGAAGGATCATCATCCCAACGGACGGAATCTGACCCTGAAATGCTCATACTTTATGCATATATACTGTTGATAAAAAAGGTGAATATATGGTTAATATATGGTTAATGATCTTGAATAATATGGTTTATCAATGATTACTGATTGGTGGTTGAGCCCTACCGCTCTGAAAAATGATGGAGCTCGTCAGTTGGGATGATGACATTCCCAATACATGGAAAAATAAAAACATGTTCCAAACCACCACCTCTTTCACCTCTTTCATTTGCGCACCGCCTTGGTAAAACGAAGGCGGTCCGTTTCGACCGACTACATACATGAAATGAAGACCTCCTCAAACTCACCACAGCGACGGGCACACGGCAGTCGGTCAATGGGTGAAGCAACACGTCTGACCCCCAAAGGCAAATGTTTCAGGATCCACTGGTCAACCAAATCAATTTGATGTTGCTTCCAAGGCAAAGCAAGAACTCCAGTGTGAAATTTGAGCACATTTGAATGAGGGCGGCCAAACATATGGTGGACATGAATTCCACATTTCCTCAGTGTCTCACGCAAGACCTTGGCAAACCATCTGACGCGGGTACGGAAAGGAAACCCCGCAATATCGTTCAAGCAGTTGTCATCGCCGTCACACCAAACATTTTTCTTCACTGGTCCAAAACTCCCAGTCGCCATTTGAAACGCCAAATACAATTGAGCATGACTGACCCAAATTACATCAGCTGTACTGGCATACACGTTTTGAAGAAACCAGCTAAAAATCAATCGAAAAAGTCGTTCAGGATACCATCGAAAGGCGTCACCAGGGAAACTCTCCAAAAAGGGAAGGCCCTTCCAGAAATCAGAAGCGGGAGGCATCCCGACTTCCTCAGGTTCCGACTCAGGAGCTCCACGTTCATGGACAGCAGCATGACTGATAGCCAAAATAACCCTTTGGAGTGCCATTTGACTTTCAAATAAGGCCTGAATTGACTGAGCTTGAGATTCGAGCTGTCCATGAATCTGTTGCGTCTGAGAATTGATCTGAGTTTGCATGGAGGTCAATTGCTGGGCATTCTGTACAGTGAAATCCTGGAATTGTGATTCAATTCCCTGGTGCCGGGTCATCAGGTTCTGGACTTGGTTCTCCAAAACAGCAATGCGGTCTGGAACGTCGTCTTGTTCCATAGGCTGGGCAGGGAGCTTGGCAAGCACCGCAGTTTGAATGCGCTGTTCCAACTGTTGGAGGCTTTCATTTTCCTGGGTCACTGCCGGTTTTGGACCAGAAGCCTGGTAACTCCTCCATGGATCATGCTTGGACCATGGGTCGACCTCAGCAGATGATTTGGCCGTGGGCTGATTGCCGCAAAGCGATAAGGTGCTTGCATCCCCAATCGCTTGGGCCATTTGGGGTCGAGGCCCACCTTCATTGGATTTTCGTCGGCTAATCACCACCTCACCATGGCTTGTCTGTACCACCGTTTCTGGAGGCTCGGAAACGGCCTGTAGGACCCACATGGTCCCTCGGCCAGGGACCGGGGCAGTTGGCTGGAGGGGTTTAACCTCCCATTCGGTGGTCTTCAAAGCTCGGGCGATTGCCGCACGGTCCATTCCATAGGGAAAAGGCCCTGCAAGGAAATCTAACCTTGGTCCGCTTGGAAGGAACATGACATCCGGTTTGAGCAAGGCATGAATTTGTTTGGCTTGGTCAGCACGAACGCGCAGACCCCGTCTGTCTCCAGTGCGGGCAACCCCGATGACCGCGGGATTGGTCTGTTTGCAGTGAAGCAAATCCTGGAGTGGCATCTTTGGCGCCCACACAACGACAAAATCTTTGAGGACTTCCTTACCATCTTCAGAACGTGGCTCGGTGTAACATCCATTGTTCCCACTGCTAGCAAGAAGAATGGGCATCAGTTCAGCCGGGATCCGGATGCACACTGAAAACAAATCAGCCTGCTGAGACGTCGTAGGCTTGAAGCCATTGCGCAGGAATTGTCGGCGCCAGACGTCCAGTATGGGTTCACGCAAAGGCAATTCGTTCACATTGTGCCAGGCAGAACATTGACACCCCGTGGTAAAACATCGGGCCAATGCAGGGAAGGTGGATACCAAGCTTTTGATGGGGGCGGCACAAAAGTCTTCCCATGGACCTCCTATTTCATCCCTGTAGACCAAAACCTTGAGAGTCAACACCTCCAGTGCATCAAGTGCAATAGGGGATTCAACCGTATGTTTGGCAATGTGGCCTTTCCCTAGCTGAACCAACCGCACGTCGGCAAGGATAGGCTCTTGATTGACTGTGCACCTGCATGGCACTGTGACATCAACATGTACAAGCATGGTAGGGGCGATGGCGGCTTTGTCCCCCACAATGGCAAGTGCCAGGGGCTCCTGGGACAAAATTGCACCCTTTCGCAAATACGGTTCAGCTTCACTGGGGGGGACAATGGCAACCCCTCGAGCGATTGGACCGACCTGGGCCAGGCTGATCTGTGCAACGGCATGTTGTCCAAAGCGGAAACACCCATCCAAAAGCAAGAGCTTAGTGGGATCAATCTCAAGGTCTGATGGCATGGTGACTTTGGCAGCAAACAAGCGAGCTTTCTTGCCAACCGGTTTTCCTTCGTTTTGTTTAACCACTTGGGCCAATTCAGAAGGCAACAAAAATTTGTATCTCACGTTGTTGGCCAGTGTTTTCAACTGGCGCCATACCTGTTTCCCCTGCAAAGCCTTTGTGATGGGGTCAGAACCAATGGCCTTGATCGCCTCAGCAGCACGCGTATCAGCCAAGTCTTCCGGAACACCGTGTTTGACCAGTTCCTGTGCAAGTTGTTTGGTGAGGAAACCAGTGCCACCTGAACCCCAGAACTTCGGACAATGGCAGCAGAAACCCTCGTAGAGTGCCTGGACAAATGTGGCTTTCATGTTGGCCTGAAAATTTCGCAGCTGCTCAAGTGTGTCTGGAATGGGAGACCCGACCAAAACATTACCCAGAAAGGCAAGGGCCATCGCACCACACAAGTCATGTCCTAAGATTCTTGGAGGAATCCAATGAAGAGCAACATTGGGGAAGTCAAGCAATTCGGAAATCATTTCCACCATGGGCATAAAGGTGGGTGTTCCAGCATGAACATCATCCATGATATGAACCTGCAAAGTGTAATCACGTGGAGAAAACCATACCGGAAACCAATGCTCATGGACCAAGAAAGCAGAGACAATGCTGAAGCCATGCGTGCGAATAAAGGGGTGAGAAAGACACCAATCTCTGCACCCATCACTACCCCCATTGTGCCACTCCGCTTCAATGATGGGGTCCAACATAACAAACCCATCAGGGGCATCATCACTTGCCATGGCCAAGTTGGCACGGAATTTCAACAGGTGAGAAAGGTGAAACGAGATCTCATCATTCCCCCATTGGTGGCCATGTTGTCTGAGGAGTTCCAACCGGGCTTCAATTGAAATGCATTCATGTGTTCCTGGGAGATGCACAGCGCTCCCCTCGGCAGAGGGATGGGGCTCGGTCGAGCCTGTGTCAGGCAAAACCTGGCTGGGCATGCCGGTGTACTCAACGTCATTTTCTTCATCACCCAGACCCCACAACCACGGCCGGTCAACTATGTCAGCATGTTGAATCGCAGCAGCAAAAGACATGCGAAAACGGTCGTGCATTTCAATCACATCAGCACGGCAGGCAGGGAGACTCTCTTGCAAAAGCATGTGGCGGAGAAAACCAATGGCTAAAACTCCACATCTGTCGCGTGAATTGAAATCACGCACCATGTGCTCTACATAGACTTGGTGAAATCCCAAATGCGTTCCAATCAACCTCAAAACATTCGTGAGAAACTGTTGATGAGAAGTTCCAGAATCCCAAGAGAATGTTCGCACCAACTTGCCCTCAGGGAGCAATAACAGCGGAATCCAGTGGTCTCGCACAAACACAATGGTCAAGACTGGGCATTGTTGAGACAAAACCATATCGTGGTCCTCCGCCCAATGTTGGGGAAGAATTCCTCGGCCCTCAAGCCAGCCAGCTGTCAGCAATGGGTCAATCACCGTGATACGCCTGATTGGTGGACTACAGCAGTTAATTTGCCTGAGGATGAAATCTTTTCGAATGAGACCAATTTGGTGTCTGAGCTCATCATCTGCCCAAATGGGGCCCTGATGTTGAAGCATTTGAAGTCTCAAGCCAGGCGAAATGAATTGATGGCGCAAAAACCACAAATGCAAGGGGTCTCTGACTTCAGGCACAGATACACCTACCAACCTGGATGCGTCAATCTGGAGAAGGTTACCAAAAGGCGGCACCTCCTGTGGACAAACTTCGGCTTGTGGCAGGGTGTTGCATTCACCAACATCAAAAAGGGAGGTTTGTCTCCATCGGCAAGTGTAAATACCATGTGGTTGGTTCAATTGATTTTCAGGCACCCGAGCTTCATTACTCCGAGAAGGCATTCTAGGGAGTGGCCTCCATTCCCTTGTGTCATCAGATGCCACAGGGGGTGGCGCAGTACTTGCATGGGCAGCACTGGGAGCACTGGGTGTACTCTGGCATGTTGGCTCAGTGGTTTGTTCATCGTCAATCCCATGTCCCCAAACCCACGGGCGGACTGTGATTTGGGCATTTTGCAAAGCATGGACAAACATCGATCGAAACTTGGCATGAAAATTCATGGCGTCTTCAGCATTGGATGGGAGCATGCAATTCACAAGTGAGTGTCGCAAGTACGCAATAGCTTCAATAGCCAATGCCCCACACAAAGAGGTGGAAAAGAACATGCGCTTTTGTTGGTTGATCAAAACTTGTTTGAACCCAAGTGAGGAGCCCAAGGTTTGCAGAACAGAAGGAAAACCAATGTCCCCATGTGTGATCTCATCCCAGGAAAAGACATGCAACACGTCACCAACAGGATTCATGAAAACCGGGACCCAATGTGCATCCACCAAGAAGACAGCAAGAATTGGCAACTGTTCACTGAAAATTTCTGGGTGTGAAGAGGCCCACTGATGCACCGTAATGCCTGAAGTCTTCAATGCCTGAAGTCTTCAACCATCCCGCAGTCAAAAGCGGGTCCAACACCACCGGTCTGCGGATGTGTGAATTCATGAAACGTGCCTGAAAATCGATGGCTTCAGTGCGAATCTGACCAAGGTGAAAACGAATTTCATCATCAGCCCAAATTGGGCCTTGATTTTCCAACACTGACAAACGATCAGAAATGGCAATGAATTGGTGCCTCAGAGACCACAAATGCTTCGTGTCAAGCACGCATGGCAATGAAAGCTTCAGGAATTGGTCACCTCTAAGACGCAACAGAGGGGCAGCGGAAATCCATGATTGATTACCTACCTCATTTGGCAAGGGCACCGTGCATTCACCTACATCAAAGACAGACGGCTTATACTGCATTGGGATATCCGTGTCCTGTGCAGGTTGAATCGGCTGAGTCCACTCTGCAGTTGGCGTGATCACCAGGTCATCATTTGCGCTTTCACAAAAGGCTTTGTCACTTCGAGGGTCAACCTCAGAGTCAAGGCATCGGGTGGTCACAGAGGCAATGTCCTCACATGTCGCTTCCATACATGCTGCAGGTCCAAAAATAGGAGAACTACTCGCAGTGGCTTCATTGGTGGTAATGACAATTACCTGACCTACCTTTAAAGCCTGCCGAACATCAAGGTCATGGCCATCACAAGAAGCTGAGACTGACAAATCCGTAGGACCAGCAAGTTTTGTTTGAGCGATCATGAAATCACTAAAATTAGACTTGCTATCGTGCGGCAGTGCAAATGAGACAGGTGCTTCGTCAGTGGACGCAAAATGAACCATGCAAACGTCACCACAAGGATACACTGGGAAATCACTTGGAATAGGTGTTTCATACCACGGAGTAGGTTCATCACTGTCATCAGGACCACCTTCGGCCGCTGAGCAGGTCGAAGCATTCGGCTGTTTGAGAAGGAAATCCAACACCGCGGCAATCGAGACATCCCTGTGTGCAAGCGACGGCCACCGGAATGGATAAACCAATTCAGCCAGAGACAAATCTTTCACCTTCTTCCACTGTTCCACTAAAGACAGAAACTGTGGGTCCTCAATAGGCTCAACTTCATCAGACCACACTTGACGGCCCCTCATGACAAGCCATGTCCGGTATGCCAGCAACTGCATCTGTGGTGTGAAAGGATTGTCACCAAAACGGTACATGTTCAAATGCTGGTCAATGTGTGAAAAGATCCACAACGCCTGCAAAGGAGATGCTAACTGTCCAACACCTGTCAGGGCCAATCTTGGCGCTCCCAAATCAGGAATAGGGTCAAGAGCATTAAGCATCATGGCTTCATTTGGGTGAACATGGCGAATCCTACCGTCACAGGACCTGACCAACAAACCAAACAAGCCTTTCTGTTCAAGGCGCCAAGTGGCAAGTCCAGCAGAACGACATCCGCAAGGGCACGGGATGAGTTGGGAACCCCAACTGTGAAGTGCACAAGGAGACTTCCCCTGAAAATTGAGCAAATACCTATGATGAGCATCGTTGAGAACCCCAAAACCCTCCAGCTCAACATCAGTTAAAGCTAATTCCTGTTCATCTTCTGGCGACCATGGGAAAACCTTAGGAATCACTTTACGAACACAGTCAAGCTCGTTGGAGACAGGCATCTCAGCAACATCGATAGGGCCAACCACTGGTGAGGACAAAATCCACCATGCACGGTCACGCCTGGTGGGCCATGCACTTTGCAAAGAAAGGTTCACTTGCTGGCAATGAAACCCCGTGTATTTTTGGAAATTGACAATCTCGGATTTCACGAATTCATCATTCGAGGCTGGCTGAACACATTCCAACACTAAAATTTGGACTTGTAACATGAAAGCAGCACGGAGGACACTGGATAGGCATGCTGACCTGGGGTCATCTCCGCTTCTTCCGTCCCCCAATTTGGAGAACGGCTGGCAGCTGAATCCAGCAGACATTGTTTTGGAATACTGACCATGTTTCCAGAGCTCAAACAAGGTGGAGTTATCCCCAATATCCCCTTGGATGCATTCTCCAGTGGCAGTTTTGGCACAGAGTCCTACCATATGGTGGTTCACGTCGACTGCAACCGATGGGGCAAACCCTGCTGCTAAGGCACCTTGGGAAAGTGCACCGATCCCTGAGCATGCATCAATCGTACTGCGCAATGAATGCCATGTGGGCACTTCATGGTCAAAAACCTTTGTCTGATCGGTAGCCTGTGCCTTGGGGTACGGATACTGTTTCAAAAATTGTACCTGAAACAGCGTGTGCCGAATGTACCCCAACTCCAACAGTCCCTTGTAGGAAAACCGTCTTCCACTAGCCACACATTCAAGGACATGAGCTTCGTGAGCAGCATCGAAAAACACCATCCGAGCAACCACATCGAAAACCAGCCCCTTATCCATGGGACTAAAGTCAGGCACGGGTAACATGATGAAAACGGTGGGGACCAAACCTTCCCAAGATCAGCCTGGTCCGCCGCACCGCTGGAAGGCTTGGGAAATCACGGCTTCCAAACCACCAACCACATATATACATATAACTATACTATATGTTGTATGACAATATTAAGGAACTAATGCCATGAGTTGTTCTATGTGCCATATAAGTCGTGTACAAAAAAGGGGGTCCTGGATTAAATCATCAATAGAAAACCAGAGTCCTTTAAGTGGAGAATGGCTGGTGGCGATGTCAGCCTATCCCAGAAAGATGGTGGGGATCATCATCTGTGTGAAATGTGAAGCAAGTTGCCCAGCGCATGCTTGGGCTGGAAATGTCAGTGCGGCACAACAGCATGGCAGAAACCGCTGGATAGCACTGTTCTCATTAGCCCTCGCTTTTCAACTGCCTATTATTCATGAAATTTCATGAACACCCCTTGAAAGCCTGCTTGACTATATTGACTATATTCATTTTTGTGATTCATTTTTGCAGACAAAAAAGGACTCTATGAATAGCCAGCGCGACTTTGGGGGATCACCCTAGAGGAACCAAGCTGATGGTCATTGGATTTTCAGGGACAATTTACAGGAACTCCTTATACTTGATTAAACACATGCCAAAAACCATGAAACCCCCGGGTTTCCTGATGTTTCCTGTAGAATTTTAACCAGCGAATCCAATCAGATAGTCCCCTGGCCCTAAATCATCGTATCATCAGTCTCCTCCAGCCGTCGGAGCAAAATTCGCCATGGCGGATCCAACATCCAGCATTTTATGGGTCGTATCAAGCTTCACCAAATGGTCGGTTTGTTGACCCAGTTGGGTTTACCACCAAAATGATTGTTTTCCATAATGTGGACCCAGTCATGGGGAGTATGTTTACCGTGACCACAAACTTCGGGGCTAACTTAACTTTGTGGGCTCGTCTTGCTACACAATAATATGTGTCCACAAAGTCACACTTGAATGGAAAAGGAAATGCCTCAAGTACATAAGTATATATTGCTTGCAGTTCAGTGAAAGCTTTAGGGCCTTTAGGGGAATATAGCTATGAACTGGAGTGGCCATTTGATCTTTAATACCTTGGGTTTCGATTCAAACAAAGAACGGACAAGAAAGACAAGATACGGACCCAACAATCTTCCATGATCCTTAATGATGCTCCATGACAATGTTCGAACATAAAGCTAGGACCAGTATGTGCACATGACACTCAGCTCATGCTTCCGCAAGTTTACAGTGAGTGAATGCTAAAACCACAGCATCCGGAGAAACAAACTTGCAATTCTACGATTTTCAAATGCTGAGCTTAAAACAGCAACATACAGCGGCTCATATCCAACCCACCTGAAGGCAACAACGTAGACCTGCAGCCCTCCACAATTTGGAAGGCTTTTTGAGAATGAACATCCAACCGTTGCTGGGCCCATCTAGTTCAATGTCTAAAGTAGAGGCTGGTTGTGTCTCTGGGCCGTATTTGAATGTGCGGGAGGCACTTGGACGTGCATCTCGGGTATTCTCAGGTGCTAGGTTTGTGCAACCTGTAAGCATATCTAGGATTCATGCCATTTATATAATATTTGTGCTCACCATAAATAAATATTATATAACCACATACTAGCTCAAGTGTATGCACCTCCAACTAGATATATCAGCTATTTGAGCTTCACACACTTAATTCATTCATTAATATCCCATACTACCCATATATATATAATTATATATGATATATATATATATATATATACATATATATATAGTTATATATATACATATATATATAGTTATATATATATATATATAAATCATAAATATATATATATATATATATATATATCATATCCCATACTCATTATCGATCATCTAACTTCCATATGAACCTCAGTGATTTCGCCGCTTTCCCAGGGCTCCCGTGCGTTCCATCCATCAAATACTGCAGCATCAAGCCAGGTACCCCGGCCTCGCAGAGTACCCTCAACGTTTCGAGTTTGCGAACTGGAAAATCACCATTTTTAATAGGTAAATCAACTGTAAATGGGCCATTTTCTATGTTGGGGGTAAGTAAATCACCAAGTTTGGAAATCTTGAAGTTGGGCAAATCAACTTCTATGGGCCATTTTCGCTGTATGTTAAATGACCAGGGGGTGGCAATCACGTCATGGCGCGAGTGCTACAGGGTCTAGCTACATCTCCAGTCTTGGTGAAATGTCGGATGCTGGTCAGCAACTCTTGTGAAAATACAACAATTGGACACCCTTTGATACCCCTTCACATCAAAACATGGAACAAACGTAGTAAGACTAAGCCTATACTCTTAGACACATTAATGACACATTACCCCCTTTCTGACCAATAAACAGACCGCATTTTTAGCCACGCTGCTGCGCCACGCTCCCCTGTGCCTGCTCCAATTCCCAGGCCGTGCAGCGTTCCTCGTCCAAGCCGCCTTTCTCAGTCCTGAAAGATGGACCGGTCGTGATCGGTCAGAATCACGTGGTTAGACAATGTGATAAAATATGGTCCCTGCATCATGAGTTTCTGGTTTCAACATGTTTCAACCACGTTAGCAAATCTTGGTCGCCTGCAAATCGTCAACCAACAAATATGCTTAGAACAAATCACAGAATTGGATGGTGGGACATTTTACAGGAAAACCCACTTCCCTTGATGGTAAAAACATGTAAAGACATGTAAAAACATGTAAAAACATGTAAAAATATGTAACGACATGTAAAAACATGTCTGTAAAAACCATCCTTTCCTGTAGATTTTCCCTTGAGCCAATCCATTGAAATCAAGAAATCACAGTGAGGAATGCAGTGGTTGGAGCCTTTCATCCACATTTCGACCCAACATGTCAGCCATTTCCTGGTTTAATAAGGGAAAATCTGCAGGAAACCCATGGTTTTTTTACGATTTTGTTTGCCATCAAATATAGAAAACGTCAATTTTCCCATCATCCAATTCTGTGAAGATGGGAAAATTGACGTTTCCTATATTTGATGGGAAAAAATAGTAAAAAACCCATGGGAAATGGTGGTGGTGGTCCAGTTTCCTAGCCAGTTTGGTTGATGAACGATAGGAGTTGTGGCAGAAACTGTGTATCGTTCCATAGCTAATGGCTGGTGAAACTAAACCAACACACATTTGGATGGTGGGCGCCACCTCATACCAATGTTTAGTGGGTAAAACCCATCAAATCCCCGCTCTGCGGCAAGGCGCTTCTTCAACAACTCCCGCAAGGCGAAGAGCCCATCGGCCGGGGCTAAACCTTGCTGAGACAGCGTAGTGACTCGGCGTAGTGTTCAGTTTGTGTGAACAAGTGCTGAGATAGGTACCATGAATAGAAACATAGTGGAATATTATTCTATCTTCTATCTTTCTTATAGTGGAATATTATTCTTATAATGCTGAGGTTTCCTGAAATGGGGGTATCCCAATAGCTGGATGGTTGTGGAATTTCCATCTATATTATAAATGGATGATTTAGGGGTGCCCCCCCATTTATGGAGACATCCATATTCTTTTTTGGGTGTCCTCAAAAGCTCCAGACTTAGCCGAAATCAGTGGACAACTCCAACAAACATCCATAAATTTCAATCAGCTGCCCGAAACGCTGTTGGTTCCATTTTCCGAGTGGTTTGCTGTCAATCACATGCCGTTCCCAATCGCTTGAAATTTATGCAAATTTGCTGGAGTTTTGGGGACATCAGGCTGCAACATTGAGGATATATGTATATATATATGTATATAGCTGAAAATCGCAGGAGTAATCAGCCCTCAAGATCTATCCCTTCCATGTCACGGTGAAAGTGGCGCAAAATTCAAAAGGTGTTGTTAGTTCTTTGGTTGAAATATGCTTTTCACCCATTCCATTGCCCAAAGTAGAAATTCGGATAATCATGGACAGTCATCACGAAAATGGGGGGTGTTTCTTCTTTGTCCTTTGCAACCAATGGATGGCACATGTGCTGACGCTATTTGGCCCCCCGGCGCCCCGGGGCGTCGTCTCCCGCAGCATGTAGAGCTTGGACCTTCAGGCGGTTTTACGGCGTCACTCATTGATGATATGGGGGTTTCTTCAAATGGGAGATCCCCAAAACCATGAGTTTCAATACTAAAATGAACATATTTTTGGATAATTTGGGGTACCCCCATTTAATTTAAGGACACTTCCACATGATGATAGTATGATGATACAATGAACCAATGTTATATAGTATTATAATATCATGATATATGAATACTTGCATATATATATATATATATATTTACATATATATATATGTATATATATATACATATATATATGTGTATGTATGAAGTATATGCCAAATCTATCCAAATCTGCTCTAATAGACCCTAAAAATGGAACGTTGAACCTGAGAAATGAGATCCTAAGCATGATCTTACTATTGGATGTAGCCCTTTTGTGTTCTTTTGTCATGATATTGTGTTGTTAGTGTTCTTTGCTACGGATATAACGTAATGAGGCTGAGCCACTTAATATATATATAGTTATACCAAACGCTTTGTTCGCATTCAACCGGTTAATTGCGAGCAATCGGAATCCTAAAGATGTTTGACATGTCAAAGCATTGTACGCATGTCAAAGCATTTGGCGTGCTGCGATTCTGACCCACATTCATACTTGCAACATCTTGCAACGTGCTTGGCACTGGGCATTGAGCATATACGGTTTACTGAGGCTTACCAAGAAATGATCATGCGCAATCATGCGCCATGTTCGTTTCTTAAGGCCGTACAAACACGGAAGGATTGGCCATGGACCGTCCCTTCACGCAGCTAGATATTCTGATGACATAATCATCTCACCAGCCCAACGTGTTATGCAGGATGCGGCAAGTGCTAACCCACCTTGAGATGAGGTCAAAAAAGGACCACAAGTCCAGGCATTGATTATGGGGACCTCAAATCCACTAAAAAGAAGGATACTAGTGGGTAGTTGGTGGTAAACATGGGTAAACATTGGTAAATTATATATTTATGGAGACCTCCGTTGTTCCGCAAATTCCGAAAAACTGAAACATTCTGAAGTCCAAAGTTTCTCAGGGTCGGTCAAACCTCCATTTCTACGGGAAGTTTTACACGCACCACTTATGCGGCCCTGACACTGCCAGCTGTTCCCCCACGGCCGGACGTGGCATTAGATGCATTAGGATGGTAGTCGCTTTGCCGAGCCCCGCACTTCAGGGGCCCAAAGGGCCAAGGCTGAAGAAATTCTTCACATTGGATCAACTTGTAAACTGAAAGCCCAAAGCACTCCAGTTGGCCATTCCATTTGCTGCAGAAGTCCGGAAAGCTGCAATATAATGTATGAACCACCGGTTTGCAAAGGTACTAGGAACGGTCATCTTGCGTGAAGGTGCCAGTCAATAGTGCTTCGAGCAGATCCACTTCAGCTTGCAGCTGTTCTTCGTCAGGCTTTTGGGGAGTGACGATGCTGTAGAACTCTGATGCTTAAGTGCCACCCTTGACATGAAGGATGGAAATGGAAATGGGGTTTGCCACGAGCCGCCACTCGATACCTAATATGTATAGTCATATGCATACATATCTATATATATATATACTATACATATATATATATATATATATTATATTATTATATATATACATATATTTATATATCTATATGTAATATATGTATATGTTATGATTTAAAAGTAATGTACCAATGTATCAGTGTCATGTTAATTACATATGCAAAATTATATAATATTACTATGTAGCATATGTAGCATATGTAGCAGGATGTCATGTGCCTCCGTTGTTCCCACCACTCGCATTTCGCGTGGCTTGGGCTCCCAAACCACCTCCATGAGTTTCCTTGGCGTAGCTTTGCGGAAAAAAAAACCTTCAAAGAATTCACGGATCACTGGGTAAGTTGTCCTTAACATCTGGAAAGCTAAATCTGTTCATCAAAGAATTATAAAGAACTAACCGGTGACATTAAGGAAACCATATGATGGTTCCTCCTGCGGATAAAGGGGACTGACTATTGGAACACATTTGAGTCATCATGAGTCATCACAGCTGGACGATTTTCACACCCGTTTCCTTTCGTACAGCGAAGGATTGTCGGAGGTTCAATCTCAGTCCCTGCCGAAAGGAACAAAGAAATCAGGATTTTATACCTCTGCCACTGAGTTTCAGCCAGCGCACACCCCCCGATTTTGTGCTTATGGATATTTTTTTCTTATGGTTCAATCCCATTTACTGACTGATTGAACCACCATTTCCGCCCACTTTTCACCAAGTCTAATCCATTTTGATGTGGTTCAGGGGCACCCGTCGACGAAGTTTGGGGACGACGTTTGTTGGCCCAGCGGCTGGTTGTTGCGCCATTCCGCATCCAAGTCTGTGGGTTCGCCTGTGCAACATGGGAATTTCAAATCCCTCATCGACTGTAAGTGGTTTGCTGGTCTATGAACATGTTTTCAGTCTCTGGGAATGTAAGCTGGCAAATCAAGATACAACAAGACCATGGTTCATGCATATCAATGGATTGTTTTTCAGAAAAGTTTAAATTTGCAGGTAAAGGTGAAGGTATAGATCCATATAGATCCTTTGAATCAAAATGCTGGTCATTAGCTTTTGTGTAACAGAGAGTTGTCCAACAAATTTGTGGCATCACCTCCTGTTTAGGAACTTCGTCGTGCGACAAAATCAAACGCATTCTTAAAAGCTGAGGCGATGCGGAAACTGTGTGGATTTACTTTGGAGCGTACACACACACATATATATATGATAAAATGTGCACAACTATCTGATATAAGTAAACATATAATATATATATATTATGATAATAATTGGTGCTAATCCTGCACATATACATACATATATATATGTGTAAGACTCCGGGTAACAGTACGTAGAAACGCCAACGGCGTGAGCTCCGCTGAACCAACCCGCATCCTTGCCGCAAATCCTCCGCCAATAGTTGAGCTTCTTTGCCTCGAAAAAAATCAGCCAGCGGCTGTTGATGAAAAGTGCCGAAGAACATGGTGGTTTAACCATGTTGAACCATGTTTAACCATGTTTCTACTCTTATGTTTGGTCACTGTACTCTTGTTTGCTGTTATGAAATTCTGATGTGTTAGTTGAAGTTAGTTGCTATAGTACTCCATTTTTAACAATTTGTTTTGGTGTGTTTGTCAGTTCCCCAAATTGTGTGATTCAGGACAAATTGTGTCAATCACATTCCTACAAGGTGGTGGTCGATATCTCCACCACCAATCCCACATTTAAGCTATGTTTCGGGGGAAACATTAGCCAACAAACTCACCACCATAAGGACGATAGGGGGTACAAAAAAAAATCCCTGCAGGTTACCATCTGGTTATTTAACACAGCCATGGAAAACCCTTATGAATGGAGGTTTCTAGCTGGGAAAATCATCTATTTCTATGGGCCATCTATACCATGGCTATGTTAAATAACCAGAGGGTATCATCCGATCATCCCATTAATAGATGGTATCATTAACCATATAATAACCATATATTAACCATTATTAACAGTATATTAACACTATTATTAACCACCATAACCATGTTACATCGATTTCTATCAGCCAAAGCCCCGGCATCTCCGGTTCCAAGGTGCTCAACTCCTCTGCCGTGACCTTGTCATGGTGTCCCTGGCGATGGATTCCGCACCTCGGGAGATGTCACCAATGTCCATCTCCAACGACCCGGTACCCGGTAAACATACAAAAAACGATGGAAAATCACCATTTTGTTTAATTAACTATACATGGTCATGTTCAATAGTTATGTTAAATTCTGGTAATGACTAACAGTTTGCTATTGACAATTGCCATAGAAATAGTTGTTTTACCCATTGAAAAGCATAATTTTGCATAGCAAACTGTTAATTTACCAGAGGAAGATGGGGAAGAGGAGGAAGAGCAGTTGACACAAAATCTAGTTGCCCATGGACCAAACTGCAGCTACTCAGGTACTCTGTCCCAGAGCAAAATCGCCATTTTGGGGTATCAGTTGGGTATTGATAGCGTATCTGTAATTCCGGGTGCAAATTTACCAAATCAATCCAAATCAAGTCAAATAAGAAACTTTGAGGCGACTCATACAAAATTTGTGGGTATCGGTATAGGTGCGTCCTCTATTGGTGAAGGCTTTGCACACCCCTCAACAAGGCTAAGGCGAAGCAAAACTGACAGCAGGTTACTATTCTGGGAATCCACCAGGTTAAGAAATTAGGGAAGTATTACACCGATGGAAAAAGTCATACTCCGTTCATAGTGGGATTTTCCCATCAACCTCCAATATGTTCGGCAAAAAAATCGTAAGACACTAATACACCATCACTATGTTGATGTTTTATCCCGTATGCATTATTTATATATATATATATGATGTATACCATTATATATTATATTTATGTTAGCGATAACATATATATATATATGTGGTTAACATAAAAATATATAAATAATATATATATATATATATATTACTAATATATTAAATACTATGGGTATATTACTAATATATATATATATATATATATATGGGTATGTCTCAAAATGAGGAGTGCGGCCCGGGAAGTTTGACTAGGGGGTATGATTCGTGGGTATGATTCGGGGTATGGTTCGGGGTATGGTTCGGGGGTATGGT
>Ga0126342_10001346_pt1 | contig 34078 bp, 27 predicted proteins | sample Cyp1metagenome_FD_92528 | JGI IMG/M metagenome (GOLD analysis project Ga0126342, IMG submission 92528) | Coral microbial communities from Lord Howe Island, Old Settlement Bay, Australia - Cyphastrea 1 metagenome | ecosystem: Host-associated > Invertebrates > Cnidaria > Coral ...
AATGTGAGGCCCCCAAGATAGCTAAGTTGGTTTATAACTCCAATAATTATGGTTTATGGTACTTATAACTATAGTTACTGGGGCTTATAAACCAACTTATAACTGGGGGGCCTCACATTGTAGATATATAATTATGATAATCATAACTATTATTATCTATTATTTTTACTAATATTATTGCTACTATTGAATACTATTGTTGTATAAGCCAATATTTGAGATATACCCCCGCATCAAACGTGGCAATGCAAAATCCACCAGCGATCGCCAGGCTTGATTCCACCGGAGGGTATATCCCGTGAATTTTCCTACAGGATATGGGGCCCCCAAGATAGCTAAGTTGCCTTATAAGTGGCTAAATTCTATGGTTTATGGTAGATATAACGAACTAGTTCATGGGGGTTATTATTGGTTTTATAAACCAACAAACATCACTGGGGGGCCCCATCCTGTATCACATCCCATCAAAAATCGACCCTATGGATCCAGCCGTAGCTTCTGAAAGGAAGTGGGACTGGGCTTTGACGACTAGGGGGTTAGAAAAAAGTACCGTCTCAGACAGTGGCCATGGATCCATAGGGTGAGAATCCCATGAAAATGCCATTGAAATCCTATAAAAATGCAATTTCAATCCCATCTGCCAGAAACATAGCATCTGGTTATTTGTTAACAGTTCGCCATGGTTTTTCGATGGCCCTAATCGAAATAGATGCTTTGCCGAACTGAAAAATGGGTGGATCTTTCGATGTCATTTTTTGTCGATCCCATGGATCCAATATGATCCACAGGTGGCAAAGTTGGGAATCCAAGCCGCGCACAAAAAGATTGGTTTGGCCCGCGAGGCGCGCCGCGAAGGTTGACTGGTTGGTTGTGCTTGTTTTCTGGCTAGATCGACAGAAGGGAAGTTTGACCATGTTTAAATGTGTTTAATTAATATACCGGCATATATGTTGAATATCATGTTTACTTCAAGAATGTTTCGGAATGTTGAATTATCTTTCAATGATGTTGAACGATGTTGAATGTAATCATGTCGAATAATGATTGATAAATATTGATAAGGTACGTTAGTACAAATAGCCGTAAATATGTTGTATATGTGCTAACCTATGCATATCCATAAATGGGAACACGTACAAGGTGGAGCCTCCCGTAATCTTGTTCAATACGTCACATACAGTATCTCATATCAACAAATGTCTTCAAGCCAACAGTTACTGGAGTTGTGTTTACAAGTTATTAACTTTGCTAATTAACATTTTCATCAACTATAAATAATATTTTATTCGGTTGACCACCATGTACAACAAAAACCCAGGAACAGATGTCACTCAATGTGCTTCACAATGGGAAGGCAAATTCCGTTGGTTGACCAACACCAGAGAAATGTGGGGATTGAACCTGCAAGATGTGAACAAAAAAACTTGTTTAAACAGTTTAACAAGATATGTCCCTAATATTTATTTTGAAGGGAACATGTACAAGAAATCAAGAAACGATAAACATAGTTTTCTGTAGATGTTTACTTGAATCCATTGAATAACTTCAACAAATACAGTTGGGTTTGCCACATTTTGATCCCATGGATTTACCTATCGATTGTCCCATAGAATCCACGAAACATTTGAGGATCTCAACGCACAACTGTTGAGGATTTGATCAGTTATGATCAGTTCCCAGGGTTGATTTGTAACGACAACGTACAAGTTCAGAGTCACTTTTTGTGTTCCTGTGATTGGGCTTATATTTCATGTTCCAGCCTTATCTTCTATCTTAATCTGCTTGTGGTTTCCAATACGTTTTTCCTTTCCTATCTTGGATGATGATTTTAGTTGACGGATGTCAGTTTAAGGGTACGCCCCCAGATCGACCAAGGAAATAGGGGCTTGAGTGGCCTGATTTGGTTGGGGTGTTACCAGCCTGGGGTAACGTCCTTCGAAACCTCTACATCTAATTCGGGAACAATGCTAGTTCTGCGTTTTGATGTTGTTTAGAAAGACAATCCAAAGAGTATATAATTATATATATATATGCATTACATATCATGACATCGAAATTATATATATATAAATTATACACAATGATGATCTTTAAATATACTTGTCATATAGTCCATATTTCCCCGAAAACTCCTCACTGTCATTGCCAACACATTATATACATTACAGGAGCGCCTCGAGTTGCAACGAGCAATGGACAATCTCCAGAAGCAGTTCCGCGGAATGCAGGCTTTGGGGCCCATTGCCCCAACGGTTGGCTGATGACGAGTTGACAAACTGGGATTTCAACCATCAACATATGGGTTTTAACGGTTTTAACGGTTTTAGCCACTGGAAATTGGGATATCATTGGGATTGTTTAAAGCAAAAAAGATGGCTAGAGTTGACACATATGATGGCTTGATTGATGTAAGTTGAAGTTGATTTAAACCAGGCATCACATGTTTTTTTTTACCACTAGAATTTGTGATATTGATATAGTTCAATTATGGCTGGTTGACCATGAATGATCATTATAGTCATTCAATAGGGATGTTAACCATCAACACGTCGAAAACTAGTTGTGTGATATAGCTGGTCAATGATGGCCGGCTGATGATTGGTGTTTTATTTTTTGCCCTTTATATACCAGGAAGTATCATAGCCCATGAACTGCGAATCCTCATGTCACACCTGACGAAGAGGTTGTATCTTGATCGGAGCAATTGGTTCCTCCAATTGGAGGTGTCCAATGGGGGTACCCAATAGCTGGATGGTTTTTGTTAAATTTTGTTAGGGACAATGCCATCGAAGAAAATGGATGATGACTGGGGGTACCCCCATGAACCGGGAAACCTCCATTTGTTTCAGACTTGGAACAGTTCCCCAGCAGTGCCAAGGCTGCCTTTCAGCGCCCAGTTTGGTCCCCCCGTGTTACACCTTATTTTTAACCCATCTCATAATCGTCATACAATCTAGTTATTGGAGTGATCAATTTATAAACCCATTTTCTTATCCATGGGATACCGCCTTGTAGGGTTTAATGGTCCATGGACAATTGATGATATCGAGATGGTTTGGGTACTGCGGCTTGACCCAGAGTTTCTCAAAATGTGCAGATGTTCAACATATAATCTGGTTATATCTGGTTGGTGGTTTGGAACATGAATTTTATTTTTCCATTTACAATAACCCCGAAAAATATCCCTATAATTCCCTCTAGTTGATGATATCCTGAATTTTATGACTTTCCATTCAGTTGGGAATGTCATCATCCCAACTGACTTTCACTCCATCATTTTTCGGAGGGGTAGGTCAACCACCAACCAGTAATATATTCTCTAACCAGGATTTTCATATATTACATATACCATTTGGTTATGACTAACATAGCCACGGAAAATCACCATTTTTAAGTTCGGTAAACCCAGGTAAACCATCTATATATTTCTATGGGCCATCTATACCATGGCTATGTTAGTCATAACCAGAGGGTATGTTCTAACCGACCACAAGGATTCAACCAACCAATCGTGGGAAAATCTGACCATGGATCTTATCATGATTCTTCAGCACTAATGCGGTGATACTTTGAATGTTTGTTTGGTACACATGAATATACTGATATATACTGTGTATATATATATATATAAACACCAACTGTGTATGTATATATATATATATATATATATATTTACTGTATATATATATACTATACATAAATATGGGTTTGTTTGAACATAGGGTAATCCTAAATCCCATGACTGATCCTAAGTTTCCTCTTAAGCTACCACTTGGGGCTACGTCCCACGGTTCAGACACATCCATATATCAACCGTGCAACAGAAGCAGAGAAGCATCAGGGATGTGGATAGCTGATCGGAATGTTGTCTTGCTGATGGTGGATGGAGTCTAACGTTTATAGATTACCATGGGAATATTTATGTGTATATTTATACACACACACACTTTGGTCTACATGAATTATTTCAGTTTGGTGATTTGTACTGTAGTTCAGACAGGGATGTAGTTATATAGATTGGTTGTACCAAGTATTTTCCTGCTTGAATATATAGATGGACACCCTTAAATACGCTGAAGAGACATGATTTCGGAAATTCTCAAGATGTGGATCCGAACTACTCAGTAGATATTGAAACTCTCCCGTACACCTTTACGGTTCGATGTGGTTAACCCATCATATGTAGATCATGTTCCTAAGGTTTTCCCATTGGTGTTCCACATTTTTTGGTATATTTGCCCTGGGGCCTTCCGGTGTCATCAAGCGTGGTTTGCTGGAAAAGTCAACATAGATGATTTTTCCATGAAACTTCCATTGAGTTCTATATAGCCATGTTTGATTCCCGGAGGGTATATTCATCAATATCCCATTGATACTCCACTATTATCCCATTAATATCTTGGTGGTTTGGAACACAATTTTTATTTTTCATTCAGTTGGGAATGTCATACTCCCAACTGATGAACTCCATCATTTTTCAGAGGGGTAGGTCTACCACCAACCAGCATTAATATCTTAGTATGCCAAAAAAAATATTCATATTCAAATCCCATGATTGTCCCATGAATATCTCATCCGAATCAGTTGCACATCCAAGCAGAATCCAAGTTGTCAGTTCGCCCTGAGGATTCTCTCCATGTTGGTGAACATAACTTTAAAAAAAAACATCCAAAACTGTTGGCTTCAAAAGGATGTCGAACTTGGGTTAATCAACATTTACAGTAGGTTTATGATATCTAACTTGGTTGATAACCAGGATAAGTTTGGTTTATGGATTTGTTTATTTGTTTATGCTAAATATATCGAACTAGTGTTCATGTGAATTATAAACAAACGCAACTCGGGCGCGCCACTTCATAGGATTATCAAATAATATTAATTAAACGTAATATATTTATATAAAGTTTGGTTGATGAATTTTCTCGAACCAGAAAACACACTTAAATATGGGTATAGGGAAATACTCATTAAACATTCAACTATTCAACATACGAAGTTTGACCTGTGGTCAGGGCATGGCTTAACCCATTGTCCCGGGATGTTCCCGCCAGGAGCACCACGTCCAGCAAATGAACGCCCAAACTTCTCGGGTGGATTTCCTTGAGAGAAGTACGAAGCCTGTTTGATGGGCCGGCAATGCGGGCGTTTTCTGAGAGATGTTTGAAAATTCGGATGGAAAAACCGCTATAATGCCATATAATCCCAAATGATTGAAACATATTGGAACAAAAACGCGAAACCATGGTAGTAGTACGGCATTAGAACACAGCTTTGGGACCATTTAAGGGAGCTGTTTTCTACATAAAGGGGACGGGATGATAGGCACACAGTGGTTTGTTTTTTCGTAAACTTGGAACGAAACGACATAGAAATCCAGAGTCCAGGATTAGTAATTTGGATATCCAGTGACAGATGTGCCAGCAAGGCGATTGGAACAGAATAACGAATATCAATAGGCTGCCAATTTTTTGATAGTGATTTGAATCACAATGATTTTTGGAGTAGTCCCTTTATTTTTATTTTTTAAATGCAATGGAGTGATAACCAATTGAGGGGTATAATTGTTTCCAGCTCTCCACTGGTTAGCCATAGACTTAGAGACCGCAAAGTGAAGCAATAAGGTCTGGGTAAATTATAACGACCTCACTGTTCGACCTCACTGGAATCATGGTAAGGGGAATAGCCTTATTTCAGCTTGGTGAAATATTATAATTTACTCAGATAAGGTTTTTACTAAGCTTACTAAACCAGAAACACACAAAGTTTATATGCTGAGAGCAATCAGCAAAGCACCAAGATCATGCTGCAAAGGCAACAGCCCGGTTTGCCCAGCATTGGTACCCACAAAGCATGGGTTGATCACATCACCACATGGGGCAGATAGGGCCCTTCGTCCGTCCACCAAATTTAGAGGATAGTACGGGGGGTTCAAAACCTGGAGAACCAACGATTTGGTCAAGGTTTCGTATACCAAAAAGAAACGACTAGACCTATACATTGAGGTTTCCTAAAATAGAGGTACCCCCAAATGGATGGATGGTTTATTTCATGGAAAATTCGAGAAGAAAATTGATGATTTGGTGTACCTCCATTTTAGGAAACCTCTATACATTTATACAATATGTCATCCAACATCATCCAATTGTGTATTGAGGAACCCAAAAAATCGACCCATATCCATGTTCTGGAAAAGATGCTGCATGTTTTTGCTGCCGCTTTATATCAATCCGCAGAAACAAAGTCGTAGGCCGGTATGTAGCTTCAAACAACCTGTCGTGCCTCGGAGTTGAGACGGATTGTAACCCTCAATCACCAATTCACCATAGTTGTTTCTTTTATATCCACCACAAAACCCAGTTATTGAAATTATAAACTAACTTAGCTTAATTATGAGGCACTTTTTCCCCAGAGCTTGAAAATCAAAGCTGATTTCATCGCAGAGCTCTATGGTTTCGACAAAAAAAATCAAGAATGTCCCTAGGTGGCTCTTTGTTGTTTAACCACACTGAACAATGCATGGTATTTTCATATTGAACGGGGTATCCCCGAAAACGGCAGCCACTCCTACAACTGAAGATTCCTTGGATTTTCCACTCGTCTACCGACAGCACTATGGAACAGCTTTAGATCTCCTGATCAGTTGGCCATGGGCGGAGAAAAGAAGGAACATCCACACCATGGCATTGGCATGCTGGGCCATGTTGCTCGGTGATGGATCCAGAGGGTTTGATGAATACCTACAAGGTGGTGCTCCCCCAGTTATAAGTTAGTTTATAAGACCCATTAAGTATATATAGGTATATTTACCATAAACCCAAGTTATTGGAGTTATAAACCAACTTAGCTAACTATGGGCACCACCTTGTTATAAACTATTATAAAGTCAATAGAAACCGCAGATATCCAAAGGTTAAAATAGTGAGGACTCTTTGTTGGTCAAAGGTAGGCCAGGACATGGGGCAATTGTTTCTTAAGGAGACTGTTTTGGGGGTACGGCTTCAGTAGGAACAAAATTCCTCCACCTTTCTTCTCGGTATTTGGATCTATTTAAGATTATTCACAAGCAACATCTACGTCACCGGAAAGCGGCATGTTTGGGCTCTTTGTTGTGTCCATGGGTGGTTTCATGTGGCTCAACATGTGTTCGAAAATGCGGTCTACCCTAAAACCTAAATGAATTGCCATAAGGAACATAACTATGATAAATAAACATAACTATGGAAAGATCACCATTTTCTAGCTGGGTAAATCAACTATAAAAATATGGTTAAAGTAACCTCACGTCATGACGTCACTGGAGTGATGGGAATTGGATTCGGGGAACCATCCCTGGATGGCCGCAAGTTTCAGCCAGCACAAGTTGAACGTACCCAAATGGGGAAATTCGTACACCAGTGAAATTTGGGGCGCCAATTGGTTTGGGACAAAGCCATGTTAGACTGGTTGGTGGTTTGGAACATGTTTTATTTTTTCCATATATTGGGAATAGTTTTCCCATTTGACTCATATTTTTCAGAGGGGTAGGTCAACCACCAACCAGATATGTTCCATGGTGCTGGAATATTTACCAACATTTGCCCAACATAAATCACCTAGTTATGTAGGTAAATATACCATACATCTGGGTAAATTATAACGACCTCACTGTTCTCCCTCACTGGAATCATGGTTTATTTCAGGGAAATCATCCCCAAATGGCCCAACATTTCAGGTTAGTGAAATATTATAGTTTACCCAGATACATGGAGCATATTATATAATGACTTGTTAAATTTCTGAACATAGATGGGATGCTGATGTCCACTGGTTTTGCTCAACCACCAGGGGTAAACTAGCAGACTAATAACCACCATGGTTTCCCTGGGAAGATGATCTACAAGTAGTGGGTTCTTCACATATATATATATATATGCTACTTTAATGGAGGGCAACCAAGAAACATAGGGATATTGATATATATATATATATGTGTGATTTTTGGGTGCAGCCACGCAGCCACCCTGGCAGAGTGGCTGCACAAGCCACAAGCCGCCACTCAGCTACTCTGGCAGAGTGGCTGCTTCGATTTCTCGTGCCGTGCTGCTTATTCACTCTAAAATTTCATGGTGATTTATTAACATGACGTGACGTAACCATCATTTTTTCTGGGCAAATTACAACAGCCTGACGTCGCGACATCAGTTGAATGAGGGTGGGGCGATCATCCTGGCCCAACGGCCCGGCAGACGCACAGAGATCTCCTTGCCCATGTAGCTCCGGGGATCTTGAAGGATATATAGTCTGCATTGGCAACGAACGTGTAGGAATGTGTCGGAGCTACTAAGAAAACTCAGAAGATCCTGCAACATGCTATTGTTCGATGATGATTCACTTTTTTTGGGGGGAGGACCCGTATGGTCCATTGTTGGTCAGCCTGTAAGAGTCTAGGCGCCCATGTTTCAAGTAATTTTTTGGAGGCGATGATCTAAAGGTCGATGACGAGACTACCCGGCGTTTTTGATGTTTTTGTTCTGTCACTTTGAATCGCTTAAGAAACAACACCTGTTACCTTTACAATTGGTTAAGGCTCATTCAATTTCAATTGACTTGAATAGGTTTCGGCCCATCCTGATTTTGAACATCAACCACCCAATTTTTCACATGCCAAACTCCATGCGTAAGCGGCACCGTCGGCACTTTTCCAACGCTGGCTATGGAAAATCCACCCGTTATAAATGATTTACCTATAACTTACCTTTTAAAGATGGTGATGTTCCACATGCTACATTCCCAGTGTGTGTGTGGTTATTTAAATTGCCGTGTGCTTTTCGTGACATCTTGAGGCTGTGCAGAATCATGTGGAGTCCTTCAACGCCTTTCTGAATCACTATTTGGAGAGAACTTCGGCGGCAATTTCTCATCGGATTTAGATAAGCAGAACCTGGAGGATTTTCCAATTTTGTGATGGGTCTGACGCCTCCCAAAAAAACAGATGATTATATAGTGTAATTGCCAACAAAACGGGTAATTTTTCACGGTTCATCCATGCAGCCCATCTATGTCACCTGTCTTGAAGTTTAAATTTACGCTCAAAACAGAGCTAAAGAACCGCAACTTTGTGTTACCTCCAAAATGTGTTCAAACAAAGGACAAAATGTGCCCTGATTCAAAATGTCTAGTCCCTTGTTTTGTAGAACTTGCTGAGTACGTCGGTATATCATTGCTGTGTTTTTCGTATCTCCATCGACTTGCACTGCTGAAACATGCACAGAATTGGTGGAAGGGATAAGATCTATGATATTTGGAGGATCATGCCGCCATGCCGCTCAATAACTGGATATAACTGGTTTGTTATAACCAGTTATAACCAGTTATAAATGGATAAGCCCACGATTCATGGGGCAGGAACTTGTTTAACCGTGAAGCTGTTTGGATCCGTGGCATCAGTTTACCGACCTGTTGAACACCTTGTATGTTCCAAGTCCTCCCTGTCCAGTAAAGTAGCATAGACTTTTTAAGCATAGATCATTGGATCATCCCTATGGATCCAAACGCAGTCTGAGAGGGTACGGCTAACCCCCTAAATCATACCCCAAACACTTCCTAAGAAGGTACTTGGATCCATAGGGCATGAAAAATGTGGAAACGTTGACCACGCCGCTCCGCAGACATCGTGGACGATCTGCCCGTGTACAACTTGCCAGATCCTGAAGATCCAGGCCGTTCATCACCTTGGAACTGGATGTTTTTTCATGGAGATCAGTGGAATATATGGAGATCAATTTGAATTCCAGTGAAATGGATGTTTCCAATGGGGGTATCCCAATAGCTGGATGATGCTGGATGGCTTACGGAAAATCCATGAACATCCATCTATAAATGGATGATTTGGGGGTACCCCCATTTTAGGAAACCTCCAAATACATATTATATATAATTATATAATACTCTATAGGCACGGGCACAGGCTTAGGTAGCCACCATTTTCACTCACCGTCTGCCGGCCCCAGTTTTTTAAGGATACATCCAATAAGGATTCATGCTCTTCCTTTGGCATGCTCGCCATGGACGTTTCGATCTCCAGTACAAGTACATGTCTCCTTGCAGCTACATTTCTCTGGGGATTCTATGTCCAGAAGTATAAGGATACATCCATCGAAGCTCTACACTGGTCCACGACCTCGCGCGGCAAGATTTGGGCATCTTGTATTTTTCTCCGGGTTTCTCTTACAGCAAAGTTCTACTAGTTCGACGTCGTCCATTCACAAGTTTCTGCATCTTTCACTGTCAACTCCAGTTTCGAGACTATGTGGGGAGTCTTGCACATTGTCTCCAACTTTGTTTCTTATAAGCACTGGAATGTACATTTTTCTTGAGCTGGACTTGGGTGCCTGTTCATTTTTCCCAAAGGACATTTTTCCCTTTCCCGGCAGCTAAAGCTAGCAGGGCCCTTTCTCTGGCACAGTGCTCCAAAGCGAGGGACAAGTGGTCACGAACCCTGCTGTGCGTTACGGAGCCTGACTCCTTTTTAGTGGCTTTCTCCTTTGGTTTGTCATTTTCTCTTCTTTTTCGGTGGGTTGGCTCCACCTAGCCAAATCCATCGGGCCCCGTGTGCTAGGTGTAAAGGCAGGATTTACCGGTGCCCACGCTGTCTCCGTTTCGATGTTACTTGCTTTAATGAACTTAAGGTATTGGATCTTCAGCAATTCCACTTTGACTCCAATTCATGCTCATTACTCACAAGTCTCAGACCAGGACTCTGCATCTAATCTTCTTATGTTATGTTCATCCTACATTGTTCAGGTGCTCCTTCTTGCTACAGATGTCCTCCTAGATACATCGAGTCCAGGACTTTGCGTCCAATTTTCTACAGATACAGCCTATAAGTCTACATTCCAAAGTGACACCAAGTCACTTCAAGTCCCTTGCCCAGGAGGCATTGCAGCATTCTCCAAACTGAAACTGTCCTCTCACAGTGTGTTTTTTATTATCAAGTTTTACCTTCAATTTACTTTTTTTGCAAGGTGTTTTTCCATGGGGCTGATAGACTACTGCTGCAGACGTGTGGTTCAACATGAACTACAATCTCTTGGATTTGCGGAGATGACTTGGAGGATTTTGGACGTTTTTCCAGAAAATCCATGAATCGACTGGCGAATCTTTGGGGATTATGTTGTGGTTCTTCATGTTTGGGTTCCTTGAGCAAACCCAAGTAATCATAGGTGTGAATCGATAGTCACAGGTGTCAAATGGTGTTGATTCTGTAGTCAGTGGTCAAGGTTAAACCCAACAGGTTACATACAGATATGATCCATAGACTTTATAGATAGATCTGTGTAAATATTAAGGACCTCACGTCGGAACATCACTGGAATCATGGTTAAGACTCGGGGAATCATTCTCAAATGGCCGCACGTTTCAGGGTGGTGAAACTCTTATATACAATCTACCCTTTTCTATGGAAAACACTAACCCCTTTTAAATACAGGTGACTTACTAGATTAGTAATGACCTTATATTTACCCAGCTAGATGGAAAACCCCACAGCACCACTGAGAAATTGCGATAAACTTGCAATGTGGGGCACCCAAACAATATCTAAGTTGGCACAAATAACTCCAATTGTTTCCAAGTTAACTATGCATGGTGTATGGTACGCAGATAAGTATAGTATTCATGTGGTTTATGAAACAACAAACATCACTGGGGCGCTCCACATTGTAGGTATCTAATTTATTTTGAAACCACCCAAATCAATAAACATCTTCGGTTCTGTCAGGCAAATCTGCATTTTTGACGGTCAACACTGTTAAATGTCCGGTCGTTGGTTGATGTTGGTTGTATATCCCACTGTTTCCCTGTAACCTTCCCATTCTAGCCACACAACATGGCGTTTCACACCCATGTGTTGTTTTATTCATCACTTCTTAACGTGCTAACCATAAGTCCCAATGTTCACCGGTGAAAAAATCCCAATCTAACCTCACAACCTTGCCAAGAATGGTGCTTCGTGCGGGAAATCATCTCCAAATTGTTTTATATCAGGTTTGTGAATTGGGTCTGTCTGAAAATAGGGTACCCAACAATCAACAACCCATTGGTTCATATAATCAGGTCCCCCATTGAAAGGCAAGTTTTTGGTGTATACACAATGTTTAGACCAGCCCAAGTCTACAAATTTGCCCAGATATACTTGGTTAAGTCATATCCAGTTGTTACCCCTATATTACAATCATTTTGCAATGATTTAATCATAACCTTCGCATAATATGGTCAGATTCATTAATATTCACATCATAAGATTCCCATAATATTGGCCATAGCATTCCCCTTAAAGATTCCCACACCCAAACCTTGTCTGGTTGGTGGTTTGGAACATGAATTTCATTTTTCCATTCAGTTGGGAATGTCATCATCCCAACTGACGAACTCATATTTTTCAGAGGGGTAGGTCAACCACCAACCAGTATGTATATATATATATTTCTGGTACCATAAGTATCCCTTGAGTGTTTATCCTGCAGGTGCCCCATGGATTTGTGTTAGCAGGGGCACCACCTTGGGGATGATCATTCTCTGGACATTCATCCGGTACCTGAATCCACCCATCGCAGATTCGAACTTCACTTTCTTCATTGAAGAACTGACCGTACCTCGGAGAAGACGAAGACGGAGACGACCCGTTCGTTCGAAAAAAACACGTCGACAACGAGAAAACGAATGAAACCAGTAAGAATCGGGCATTAATTATAATAAATTATTACCATGGGAGAACAACATGAATTTGATGTGTGTGTTTGCATGTCATTTATGATTAAGTTGGTTTACAACTAATATCACTCGGATTTGTGATGCATATATCTGCAGTTCAAGGGGGCCCCTACGAATCAATTTATGACTGATTGATGGCCCCGACTTTGCATCCTACCTGGTGAAAATGACTGGATGATGTATATGTTTCATTATTTTTCATAGAAATGGATGCTGGGAAAAATTACAGAAAAGCGCTATATTTGATGGTAAAAACCATGGTTTCCTGTAAATTTTCCCTTAAACCAATCCAGTGAATTTTAGTACTGTATGTTGTCATTTTGATATGGATATTAACAAACTAAGATTGACCATGCGACTTGGGAAGTAGATTACATACATGTGGTATCATTGGTCTTGTCTCAAAAAGTGGTGATGGCCCCAAATGACAGTTTTAGTGGGAAAAAGGGATGACAACCCATTGGAATGCGGGGAAGTAACCCAGTTTTAGACAATACTATCCTATATACGTATACATATATATATATATATATAATTATATATATATTCATATTATATACCTGGCTATAGTATCCCTGAAGATGGGAACCCCAGGCTTTCATCATTTATCATGATGCGTTTCATTAGGATGGCAAACGCATGGTGTATACTCCCATTTGTTCGACAAACCCATGTCCGACCGCTGAACCGTCACAGGGTGTGAAAGCCTCTGACAATTCGGCGGGTACAAAAATTTTGACCAATTTGTTGATTATTGCAGAGCGGATGCTAATAGTCTTAGGGGGTTGTTGTGGGACCTGCGAACCGTCCAGTATAATGAATGATACCAATGGATAGGGCATTGCACACTTGGGAATGCGTCACCAACAACAATCAATACATACAATTATCCTCCATTGAACACGTGCCAACCCCAGGTCCGTATGGTCCACCCCAGATAGTAAGTGGCTACAGCATGCTATCACCCCAGTTATATGAAAATCACCCTGACCGCAGACCCAAGTACCAAGTGTCATATCTATATCTCCAGAGATTGTGTCCCGATGAAATTCCATTGCTGGTTGGGGTCCATTCTAGTCCAATAATCCTGCTGGATTGATCCCCCTCCATACTAAGCACCCCAGATAAATCAAGGTTTTACCCAGGGTTGTAGGGGTTATCTCAAGGTATATCTCAACTCCTAGGGGTTATCACCAGGATTATTGAAGTGAGATTATGGAGGGGTTCCTATTTTCAGGGATACTTTTCAGGGATAATAAATATAACCGTAGTTGTGGTTGTATCAAGTGTTACAGTATCCCAACTAATGGGGGTTATGACTATTCCACAACCTCAACTGCACCAAGCAGCATATATATCAAATTCATATCCGCCAGGGCCCCCAAAAGTTAACTCCCATTAAATCCCACACTTATGGCCCTCAAGCAAATATATATAATAATAATAATAACAATATAATATATATATGGGGTTATAGCTCCTGCAACAAAGGTTATATTTCACTTAAGCAAGTTTGTAAGCCAGTTACAATATGGCTAAAACAGCATTAAAGTCACTTTTTCAGATCCCATTAAAACCCATTAAAACTCACATTAAATCCCATTCATCTCCCATTAAAGAACCCATTTGCTAAGCCCGGCTCGCTTCGCTGCCGAGATCTCGAAACCGGTGCGAAAGCCCAATCCCAAAAAGAGTGGCTGGACCTGGATTTCCCGGCGGAAAATGTCTCGTTTTGTCAGGCCAAAACCATCTGGGATTTCACCGCAGATGGGGTTGCTACACGATGTTACAAAAAAAAAGGTCTAAGCTATCCACTCTAATGGAGTGGGGGGTATATCCAAGGATATTGTTTATGATTATTTATGTTTATTTGTTCTTATTGTTCTGCTATTGAATGGAATATCATCAACAATGTCGGGGATTAGTGTTAAATATTCCGGATATTAATTGGGATATATAACCAACATTAACCAACTATGATTTTGAAGTGTTTTGGTTTGACCAGTAAACACATGACATGGTTGTAGTCATCGAATTTGGTATAGTTTCATCAGTAAACACTTGGGATTATTCACGGAGAATAAGGGATAACTGGAAAACCCACATGACCTCAGTGGTCACGATGATAAAAAAACATGTTTTTGTTGGGTCGTGTTTTCAGTAAATAATATGTAATTATATGTATCTATGTGTATCTACTGTAGTTGTATTTGCGTGAATCTGTTTGTATCTGTTTGTATGTCCACATTATAGATGATGTAGGCTTCTAACTAAATCTATACCGTTCTTGTTTGTGAGATTTCCAGTAGTTGTTTGACACTAATGTGACGATCTGAAGACCGGATCAAGCTCTGCTATTTTTTTGGTTACATATGTACTACATATTTGTATACATACATGAGCATAGAATTAATTTCGTACTCACCTGTTGCACTGTTTTGTTTATTGTTATTGTTCATTTACTGGGAATGGATGTTATGCCTAGTAGTGATGTCTCAGGCAACTCCAAGGTGGAACCTCCTCAGAAAGTTGAGTTCTAAACCCATCTAACTATAGTTATTTCATCAACATAAACCCAAGTTATTAGAGTTATAAACCAACAGAAACCTATCTATGGGGCTCCACCCTGTATAGTGTGCTTTTGGAAGTTGCTTACAGTGTGGGTCCCCTAAATGAAATCGCTAAATTGTTGAACATATCTCCAATAACTGGCTCGTAGCACTTATAACTAGATAGGGGCGAGTTCCTAAAATAGGGGTACCCCCCAAATCATCCATGTTAATGCGGTGTTCCCTTGGAGGTTTAAAGCTGGGAAAATCATCGAACTAAATGTTGTATTTTCCATTGCCACGCTTGATGACCGGTATGTAAACAAAATTGTTATAAGGGGAGGTTAAACCATGGAGAATGGATTGCCATAGGGCAAAGCAAAATATAAGTAGGATTGTTTGTAGGTCAACAAACATAACTGGAAGGCGCTTGTATGACCCGGAGAGTCAAAGAAATAGGGACTGGCCTCAACGTTCACTACGTTCACGACCAACATCTACCAACTATCAATGAGCAGGTTGGCCTCAGCTGTCCTTAAATGCATAGTTTCAGAACCTACAGGATGTGGCCCCCAAGATAGCTAAGTTGCCTTATAAGTGGCTTAACTATGATTTATGGTAGATATAACTTGGGACTGGCCAAACCCCTGTAACAGTCAGAAAGTGGTTTCTTTACATAGCCACCCCCCCAAAAAAAAAAGGAGCACAGGATTTTCACATCTTTTTGCACACTCATTGTTCATGCTTTGGGGTCATTTTAGTTTCCTGTGGTTAACAAAGCCCGGCCATTTGGTTCACTGCAGCCATTTTTCATTTCAATTTGCAATTTTCGGCTGGGATTTCTTGTAACATACCACCACAATTCCAAAAGACAAATCAATTTGCAATTGCAATCGGATGTTGGGCTTGGGTCATGGGCCATGCCGTTTGGAGGCTTGGGCCTTGGGGGTTCATCCACTCCCTCAACTGGTCTGTGATTCTTGTGACTTGTTGTGGGTAGGGTTTACTGATTGGCTGGGTGGCTGCTGTGCCGAGGCTTGAGGAGTGATGCTGGAGGGGGCCCTTGGGAGCTGTCTCAAGATTTTTCCAACTGCCACTTGATGGATTCCTGGATATGATCATCAACTTGTCACATGATGAGGCATGTCCTTGCACCAGCTTGGCCTACGTTTCCATTGGTCTGGCATCAGCATCATGGTTGTCAGTGTCAGTATGTTGAATCCTTAGTGCAGTGCATAGAATTGCAACATGATTGAGTGACATTTGAAATTTGAGTCTTGTTTCAATGACCTGCCAAGGCCTAGTCAGCGTCTCCACATGGTGTCGGCAGGGCTTCAGCTTTCTACAACTGCAATTGTGAATTTCCAAATGTGACTTGCGGATGCGATTGAAACTTCACAGCTTGAAGTGTAGAATTTTACTTTTTGTGGGGGCCCCGGATGGTTTTGCCAATTTAATTAACTGCTGCGTGCAGATTCTTTGGCCCAGAAATTGGCTTGGACAAGACTTGTCCAAATTTGTGGGAAGTGGGGAAAAAAAGGTGCCGCGCTGGTTGGCGCCCATTGTTAAGAACTGTGGTTGCTGCATGCTGGACAATTGCCATGGGATCTGGCTCAGCTGTTTGTGCCTGCCAAGTCACGCAGAATTGGGGTGACAGAGTTCAAACCAAGAACCAAAAAACGCTCCCCTTGGCTGGGTATGTGTGGATTTGAGTGTTTTCCACCGTGCTTCTTTTGTGCCTGCTTTTGTGTTTGGTGTTACAGACAATAGGACAATCACAAGATATAACTATAGTTTATGGGGGGCATTACAATGGTTTGTAAACTTATAACTGGGGGGCCCCATGCTATATAGAATCCCCACTGTTGACACTCTATTTACCATTTTTTTTGATTTTTATTGTTTGTTCCATCCTCAGATGATCATGCCAAGCAGTTCTAATCCAATTGAGCCATTAATAAATATATGCCATTGATGAGTGGTTATTTTAGGGAGTTATACTACTTGGGTTAGTGGAACTTATGAACTAGCCCATAATAGGGAAACGGGTTTCAACCAACTAGTATTTCATGAGGTGGGAAAGCAGGTTATTTTTTATGGCTCAAGTGTAATGGGTGCTTCGATCACTTGAATACCCTCCGTAATCAAACGCGGCAATGGAAAATCCACGATTTAATTCGATGACTTCCCAGCTTTAAACCTCCATTGATGGGGAATTGCCCAGATCTTCCCATGGTTTTCCGCTGTTTTTTCCCACATTTGGGTAGTCGGGTGGTCAGACTCTTTCCTCAGGAAATGACGTGCATTTCATGAAACCACAGCCTGCCGAGATGGAGTTGTTTGGCTGCGATCAACCCCTGGTAGTCATTTATTATGGTTTTAAGGATCAAAATCCATCAAATATATCGGGACATTATAAAATATATACATATATAACCATTTATATGTATATGTATATATAGGGATATATAGGGATAAGTAGGAATATATAGGGATATAAGTGGATATAATTGATAAATGATGGTTGGTTGATGATGGCTTCAGGCATTATATACTGCCCGGTGATATTAATTGGGGAATATGTCATAATCCAAGAACGGGGAATCCCGTTCTTTTTTCCAACCAGGATTAAATGGAATGACTCAGGAATTTTGAACAATGCTCCGATGTTGGTCAGTTCAATCCCCATCAAATCCACATAATTATGTACATATACGTACATAGTGGGGTTGCTACGATTATCAGTACCATAGTTACCATAGTTGTTGAAGTTTTGTTTACCAACTTAGCGATTTCGTAAACGGGGATCCCGCGTTGTATGTGTCTGATCAATATGACCATCCATTAAGGTTGGCAACTGTTTAAGCTGACTGGTGACTTAACGGAAATAGCTTCATGTTCATTGGGCGGATTGGACTATACTGGGTTGACATGATATTTGTTTCAAGATTTTTCAATCATACTTGAGATGATGATCCCCAATGACAGATGCATCTATTTTCCATGGGTCGACATCACCAGTGTTGGTTTTCTGATCTAAGATGGAGATTTTAAGACCGAGCAGTACTGGTCTCAGTAACGAAATGTGCTGAGTCGTAGTGCTGGACTCTGGCAAGGCTGGCAAAGTTTCGGTGCGATTTGCATTTTTTCCAGCTCTCGGCCACAGCCGGCAAAATTGGTCGTGCTTACTATTCGTGACCATTTTTTGTGCCGCCAAACTATGATGGTATCAACATGTATCAACCAGTGACAAATGATGTTTTGTTTTTTCCAATTCTCACGGGAAATGGATATTTCGAAGCGGATGGTTTAGCGACCGCACCTGGAGTACAGACTGGTGGCTCATCAACCAGCTTTCCCAAAATCTCAGAATCAATAGAAGCAGAATATATGTACCCTAAATTCCCATGGTGTGGGTCGTCATGTTTACTGCTAAATTGGTGTTGCTGTAATTTTGTAGGTCCCAGCTTGAGACACATCCAAATAATGATGGAATCTTCAGAATACGTCCACGCATCGACTGTTGTTGGGGACTGCTGGTATATAATATGTTCATCCTTATTTCTTTCGACTGGCATCTGACATATCCATACAAGAATCTTTCAGGCAGCGTCTACTATATAAGGTTCCATAGTCATTTGCAGCCAAAAAAAAACATGTTTTTTCAATGAATACAACTATTGCTATGAAAAACTTGAGGAAATCCATGAATAAGAAATAGACATCCAAATTTCCAAGGTGTAGAAATTCCAAATTTCCAAGGTATAGAAATCCAAGAAAGACCCTGTGAAACTTTTGGATTTGTGGTCAAATTGGGATCAATTGGGTTTGGTATGGGTCAATACTCTGTTTTTGTTATCATCCCAGCGACCGTAAATGGTTAATAATGCAACCCTGGTTAGAAAGTCCCCGATTCCTAGTGCTATCCCATTTATAATTGGGTTGTAAATCTACTTACTAACCAGTGCTTCTGTGGGATGAACCGTCAAGTACAAGACCCAGTCCCAAGTGTTTGTTGCATATTTCCATCCCCACAATGTGGGGCCCCCAACATGGTTATCTATATATATATACACATACATATACATATACATATACATACACATACACATACACATACACGTACGTACGTACATACATACATACATATATATATATAAATATAGTTAGAAAATGTTATAAACAACGATGGTCAGACCCATTCAGAGTTTTGGTGTGAAGTAGGTCACCTACCATCAGTGGCTTTCATAGCCTAAAGTCATCTAAATTCTACAACCGGCACCACCGCTAGACATTTGAGCAGTGTTCGAAACTCCTGTTGGTTGATGATTTTATTGGTTTTGTACTAGCCAGTATAATAGTGGGGATTATCATAATCCATTATGGGAATCCTTATTCTCCAAGCAGTATATCAGGGAAAGCTGAACTGACCCCCTTCCCACCTACCCCTTTCATCATAATGGGGGCACCAAGAAACCACACAAATATACCTATGATCTGTCTTCCCAATTCTGGCTGTATCAGGTAGATGTGTACATACTGCTATGTTTAAGGTGGTCGGTCCAGAAGACGGTATTTTCCCAGTCAGTTTGGCTGACCCCCTTCATCATAAGGGCTCATAACCAATCGTACTAGGGGGTAGTAGCACAGGACTGCTTTGGTTATGAAGATTTATGAAGACTTATGAGTTGGAAAAACTTGTCTTTTCATTGGAAAAGCTTGTTTTTTTCATTGTGCTGAAACACCAAAAGTGCGTAAGAGCAGTTATGAAAGGTTATGAAGGGTTATAAAGGGTTTTGAGGGGTTGTGAAGGGTTATGAGGTGTTATGAAGCGTTATGAAGGGTTATGAGGGGTTCTGAAGGGTTATGAAGGGTTATGAGGTTAACACTTTTCACTGCACTTCAGCCTAAGTTGAAGGAGGTATGTCCCAAAACGGTCCCAACAAAGTCGGTCCAACTCCCTCTGAGTAAAAAAACGAAGTTGCGGGTTTTATATAATGAAACCATATATACAATATATATATATATACAATATATATATACCATATATACCATATATACCATATATACCATATATACCATATATACCATATATACCATATATACCATATATACCATATATACCATATATATATATATACCATATAGACATACCATATATACCATATATACCATATATACCAAATATACCATATAGACCATAAATACCATAAATACCACAAACCCATTTGTTTGTTATCATTGCTATGGAAAATCAAAATTGTTTAAGAGGTAAGTGTAGGTGAATCATCCATGTATCGACCATTTTCCATAGCTGGGCTAAATTAAGATAGACATGGAAGACTTTCTTTTCCTGTTCAAAGGATCTACAAATGGTGTTTTCCACATCTCTTGAATTGTCATGAGGGTAATTTCTGGAGTCAACATGGCAAGCCAATGACAATTTGACAGGAAAAACAAAACGATAATTGACTTGCTTTTAGAATATGATATGTGTATTTTCAACCAAAGATGAGATTTACTAGACCCATGTCTCCAAGCTCTTATGGTAGTTCGGGCCCCACATACGTAGCTTCGGGACCCATCAGCAGTGGTCTCCCAAAGGGTGTCCTACAGGGACGGTTGCCTGGCCCACTGTTTGCAACTGGGTATTGTTCACGCAGAGTCCATGTGAGAGGTATGATCACAAACACACCTAGTGGATTTTGGGGGCGTACTATTCTGAAAGCCTGTAAGGATTCCTGGCACTGGACAATATCCATTGATATCCATGGATAGAGGGTTTTCCAATCAGAACAGCATGATTTCAATGGATTTTCCAGTGCCAGGTTAGATCACTAGAGGCTTGAAAGTGGAGATGTAGCCAGTGAAAGTGGAGATATGAACGAAGGTCAAGGGTAGAACCAAGCAAAAATATACTGTAATACAAGATGCCAATCAAGCGACATACAGGAAATGATGATTGCTTACAATCGTGTTCTTAAAATGAAACATGTTTATTAGCCAGTAACCGTGATGGAGGACAATAGATGAATTGGCAATGTCCCGGATTTGTGACATGATCCATGCACGCCCTTTTTAACTACAAAAAGTCTTGGCACCACAAATGCCCAAAGAAGAACAAAGAATCATAATAATGTTAGCAAGAAAGAGTAGTCATGTTGGGAACATGTTTGAGACACAATTTACTTACTCCTGAGACAGCACCTCTTTCATGATGTATTTCGGAGACAGAGAGCATGCTCTTTATCCAACACAGCAGCACCAGGTTGAAGCAATGAAGGGACCAAAACCGTGGACTGATGTCTGATGGTTTCATTTGTTTGTTTGCCTAGCTTTGGGTGATGATCTCAATAGACATTCATATGTTTTAAACGTCTTGAAGAAGCTAACAGCCAGCCGTTATTGTATTGTTGGGCCGTGCCCCCGGCGTGGCTTGTTGCCTTATTTTTCCACATGTTGTGGGCTACCGGGGCGTGGGCCGCCCAGGTTGAATAGAGCTTGGCTTCCCTCGGATTGCCGAATGGCTCACGCCACATGGATTGCAGTCGGAGGGCGATGCATGGCAGGCGGTGAGATAACCTCGGAAGCTTGTGCGCCTTTGGAGGTATGATAGTTGGAGTTTCTGTAGTGAGATTTTGGTCAATGGCCTTCCTAAATTTCTAGGTACGTTCCATGTCTGCTTGAGCCAAGTATGATTGAATTATTTTTTTTCGCTTTAGTCCGCCCATGAGCCTTTCATGTTTGAGTCACAACCATGCATCAGCATCGCCTGCAGCACAACACTACCCAGTATTACCCAATGGTGAAACCATTCGCATTTTTTGTTTTGACTGTTTGCTTCCCGTTCTTCGGTTTTGAAATTTCCATGTGCAAACGATGTTTTCATGTTTCTCATGAAATTTGGGACAATCGTTGGTTTTAAAGACAACTTCTCGATGATGAATTGCTTATCTGGGCCCGTTTGAAAGTTGTGTATGCCCCCAACAGTTTTAGTATTGAACATGGAGATAGACCCATTTGAACTTGCCTTCGGTGATCCAGAAACTGTCCGCTGAGTCCACCTATAGCGGTTCCCTGGTGGCGCAAATGCATGTCTCGTTGCTGGGCGTCATGTGATATGGTTAGCTAATCCCTGTGAACGACACAAAGGGATAATAAAGGCCGGGTTTAAATAGGTGTTTGTCAGTGTTTCCGCAAACCATGATATACAGGTGTTGATCCAAATCAGGTGTTGCCAGCATTAGCTTAATAATTCGAAACCGAATTATGATCTATACTATACCCTCTCAAAATTGGGATGTATGGGGGTATGCGCCGGTTGCTAAGCATTTGTTTTTTCTGACGCGATTTAAGTATGGCATTGAATGAAACAGAGAATTGGCAACTGAAATTTGATGAAATTTGTATTTGCAAATTTTCAGGAAGGAAACTTTGGATTTAAACAACCCAAAAAAAAGGTTGACCAGCCTTCACCAACAAAATTGGAATGTGAATAGATACAAAGAAACATATAGAAACAGCATGAAAGAACACACGTGGGATCGTAAGAAACAGGTACGGTAAATTTGGTGAATTTTCCCCAGCAACCAAGTTATGTTTATGTTCTCAAAATGGGACGTAACCTGTGAGATATGTTTTTCGTTGGCATTTGACCACCAAACACTTGAAATTTTGAACTTACAACACAACATATACACACATATATTTTTATAGATATACAACTTAAAATATATGTACATACATACATGCGTAGTCAAATATTGTATATAATTGTATATATATATATGTATATATATACACATACATATATTTGTCTTTATATATATATATACATTTATATATATATACATTTATATATATATACATATATTTGCCTTTAAATATATATATATATACACATATGTGTCTTTTAATATATATATACATATATTTGTCTTTATATATACATATATATATATGTGTGTGTTTGTTTTTCAATATATTTATATGCGTTCATTTTTCAATAATTATCTTCAAATTTCATATTCATGTTTTTATTTGTTATCTATTTATATATGCATACACATATTTCATGTGAAAAACATATATCACGACCTCACGAAAATGTCACTATAAATTATGGTCAGTCTATCCCCAAGTAATTTATTTTTGGTTGGGGAGTTTTGTTTTGATCAGTTCATGTATGTAGCTGTGTCTCCAAAAACCTAAGAGTTTCAGCGGACAGTATTCTGGACTGTTCAAATCAACATGTTAATTTTTAGAAAACACAATGTTATCTGTGCAAAATCAAATGAGGAATTCAATAATTAACAAAAACATGGAACTAACCAACCAGTTTTTTTTTCCACCCGTTGATCTTTTGACTAACAGAAAATTTGAGTTTTGCCAGCAAAATGTCGGCTCAGTCAGTTCACTCAGATCCCGTTTTTATTTACCCCGTTCAACCAATGCCGCAATGACAGTTGTGGAGCGTCATTTACCGCAAATAGTGGATTGTCGATAAGGAGTTTTTAAACCCAGTTTTGGTCTGGTTTTCAAGCATAGCAATCCCCAAAGAGATGCTGAAAAGTGTTTTCAGGATGGTAGTTCGGTGATATTTACCAACCATATTTTTAGGTTTCCTACTTGTTTATCGAATGAGTTGGTTGCCAAAAAAAGGCGGAATCATCCCAAAACCTTGCTGTGTCTTCCCGGAATCTAACCTGGTTTGCTGGAAAAAATCCCCGGACGATTTTCCCATTTCGAGCCCCCCAGTTCCCAACCTTGGGTGGAACTCCAAGTGTCCAGGAAAACCCTACCAGTACCCAAAACAGTTGTCCTCCTTGAGGGGTTATTGTTCCATAGAAAATTCTAACCGACATCAGCCGTTCTTTAGGGCTCAATTCGCTCCCACCATTTTGAACAATATCATTGATCATTGGGCATCTTAGGATTCCTATGATTAAGCATTATCTTTACAACCATGCTGATTCCATTGGCAACATACTCATCCCATTTTTCTGCAATGTTCGGAAAATTCATCGATGAAACACACATGATAACAAGACATACGTCCCAAAATTGTTTTGAGGGAAATTTTCCAGGAGATGCTCAGTTCCATTTGGGGGCACGAAGCCACATTCAATTTTGCGCATCCCAGTGTGTGGCCCCCCACATATGAGTTGGTTGATGTAAAAACCATCTCATTGTCACTTTATATCTAGCATTTTGTTGCCACAAACTATAGTAAACCAGGTAAACTCAACCAACTTGCTATCTTGCGTTTCCGCATTGTAGGTAATAATATGTTGACGATCTGGCCCCCTAATTCTAAGTTGCTTTATAAACCCCACTAATTATAGTTATAAGCTATAAGTACCATGAACCATAGTCATCGGAGTTATAAACTCACCAACTTAGCTATCATAAATCAGCTACAAATCCCACCGGATTTGATTCATGCTTCAGTGCGAGCAGAACTCCGTCTGGCCATGGGCAGAAATCTATCCGCGTTGGCTTCGAAATTGGGATTCGCAGAGACACCTATGTCGAAAGTTTTCAGACATGGGCTCCTGGTAACTGCATCCACAAGCCTGCCAAGCAGTCTGTCAGAAACAGTGCTCCTATCAAAGCCTTTGTCGTCATCATGGAGGCCATGCCTCTGTAAGGGCTATGGCGGCTATGGCAAGAAAGGCATGTCGCAGCTTCCAACAGTGTACTTAGTGCGGCGTAGTCGCACTAAGTGCTTTGCTGTAAATACTCTGTGCACCAATCCCATGAAATCCCCATTTTCCATGGGATAAATCACCATTTTCCTATGGTTTTTCCTATGGTTTCTTGGATAAAACCCACCGTTTTCCCTATGATTTTCTGGCACCTGGATCCTCCGAAGATCCGAGGTATGATGGCACTTCGATCAGCGTAAATTTGCATCTAGGCGCCGCAACAGCTGTGAACTCCAAGAACTTTAGTTTTTTTTGGCAAGTATGGTGCGCATAAAAAGTAAATTATATATATATATATATATATCTGGGTAAATTATAACGACCTCACTGCGACCTCACTGGAAATCATGGTTAGTAAGGGGAATCATCCCCGAATTGCCTTAATTCAGGTTCGTGAAATATTATAATTTGCCCAGATATATCCCATATGCGCCATGTATGGTATATTTACCTTGTGATAAGGGCCAAGTAGTCGATATGCAGATTCATCATCACCCATATGCTCCATGGTGCTGGTATATTTACGGACATAACTGGGTGATTTATGTTGGGCAAATGTTGGTAAATATGTCAAACATGGAGCACATGGGTATATATAATTATAGTTGGAAATTGTATATATATATATTTATGGTATATATGGTGTTTATATATGGTAGATGGAAAATTATGGAAACAACCAACTTGTATAGTTTCAAATATCTCCAAGAACTATGGTTGATGGGAATGGCAACCATACCACCTACTAAAATGGCGATTTGGGGGATGGTTTATGACATTGGAAACACTATAACCAACTGACATTTTGTTCAAATATATCATCCGTCCAAGAACTTATGGCCAATTAAGATGGTAGAGATAGATATAATTATAGTTGCTGGATTAACAAACATGTAAACCAACAAGCAAACTCACTGAGGCACCGTAGGAGAAGGGGATCCAACCTAAATGAGGCCCGTCGAATGGTCACTGTGAGCCAGATTTTTTGAGTGGGCTCCCTCAGTTGGCTTATAGCTGGGCTAAATGTCGTGTTTATGCCAGTTTATGGTAGATGTATCTATTTATTTATATATATATACATATCTAATTATACATATCTAATTATATATATACCTATTTATTTAGCTATATATAGAAATATATATATATATATATACACTGAATGGGTGTCAAAAACAACTTATAGCTGGAGGGCACCACCTTTTTTTGAAAGCTCTTTTGACATGTTGGCATGGCCTAGGACCTTTTCATCACCCATATGCGAACCATGGTGCTGGTATATGCACACCTACATAACTGGGTGATGCAAATGTTGGGCAGTCATGTTGGTGTGCATATTCCAGCACCACGGTTCGCATATGGCTAATATGGGTAATGTGGTGCGACCCTCTCTGAATTTTGCGTTGATAGTCTACTGATATGTGCGTGGGCAAACATATAGGGTTTGCAGGGAACATGCTTAATGGCTTCATTGGGAATAGGGTCAGAAGGTGGCCTTATTCCTCAGAAGGGCCCGGTTGTATACCGACCTCGACCTCACTGTCCGACCCTATCTCTCTCGGTGACCGTAGTAATTCGTGGGTTCCCTAACCCAAAATGATCCAAGATGTGCATATTTCAGAGACCTTTCAAGCTATGGACGCGGATCAGACCTAGTTTTTTTTTGAGGATCAATCCGGAAAATATGAGGTCGATGAGTCAATCCAGAAACACCAGGGCCTTGTGTGTTGGGGAGGTTTGGGTACTTTGATTGGTTTGAAACAGCCACTAAACGCGCGATGGCATGCGATGGCGAGTCGTGTCAGGTGATATTCCCATCATGGTGAGATCCAATAAGTGCAACCTACATGGCACCTTGGCTCCTGGGGGGGTCCTTGGGGGCCGAAGATGGAGAGGTAGTTGAAATGTTGATTGAAAACCACCGAAATGGAAATTCACAAAAAAAAACTGGAGATTTGGAAAGTGATTAGGACCTTACTTGTCTCACCATGGAGGTTATACCTGGTCATTAAAACATGGGGAAAAAGATGATAAACCAAACCATGGGATTGCACATGTTTTTTTTCTCTATTTTCAGCAAAGTGTTCTCAACGTTTTCCTCTTTCCATAGGTTTCCAAAGTCGTGGTGGTATCTCATCATATTTTTAGATCATATTTTTCCTTCCATCATTCGATCATACTGTGGATGGTTGCGAAATCCTGCGCCAGTTGGTAGATGGTGCACATCCCACTAAAATCCCATCATTTACCGTGTTTCAGTGGGATTTTAGTGGGATTTTAGTGGGATTTTAGTGGGATTACCCTGTTTCATAGTTAGCTAATGGTTACAAACTGGTGCAGGATTTCTCCCATGACACTTGGGGTTTCATCATGTTCAGCGCCATAGTCTGATGGAGCTCAATGGGCACCTTCTGTGACCCAAAGCTGGGCCAAGGGGACAACCAGGGCCACCCAGGCCACATTTTGAATCAATGAATTTCTGGTTGGTGGTTTCAAACATGAGTTTTATTTTCCATAATATATGGGATAATCCGTCCCATTGACTTTCATATTTTTCAAGATGGTTGAAACCACCACCCAGATTTATCTTGGTTTAATGCGGAGAAGTGGAGTAAAACCCATAATTTCAAAGCCTACGATATGGCCACTCCCAAATTGTTATGTCTGTTGGCTTAGGTGCCCATCTAACTATCGTTATATCCACCAGCAACCATAGTTAAACCTAGATATAAATCAACGAGCTTGCTCGTCTTGGTGTCAGACTGTACCACCGTTTCCAATCATCTAATTAATGTGAGAGTTATTACTGTGGTGAACGTTTCATTAGTTAATAACCGTTAGTGACCATTATAGTACTCGTAACCTTAGTAATCATCAGCAACATTTTATAATATCCATTAAGAATCGTTAGTAATCACTAACAAACAGTTGTAACCATGAGTCATTGACCACTGTTAACACTTGTTACCGAATTTGTTTCAACAACTTTTAACCATGCTTAACCATGTTCAACCATGTTAAAGCGATATTTTCTCTCCATTCCTATGAAGTTTGTACTTGGATGTTGATGTTGCGCGAGCGTGTTACACCGAAAGGTGCATATCAGTCAATGTGTGATGCTTGGACGCTCGATCGCGGGAATATCTTGTCGGTCCGAAGAGCCTGCCGGTGAACAAAGACATCATCATTCCAGTCATTGAAGTTGTGAAGACTTTGGATGAATCGGAAGTGCCGCAATTGGTGTGGAGAAACAGGCACATTACCGTGACATGACGTGTTTGTACAGAATTAATGTCGATTTGGCGATCAAAAAAGACACCTTCGGCAACGATGTCTGTGATTGAGGAACGTACGAAGTTACGGAACACCTGGCGCAGAGCTGCCAGCCTTTTTTTGAAAGCCAGACAGGATGGGGCCACCCAGTTATAAGTTGGTTTATAAACACTAGAAATACCATAGTTATCTACCATCAACCATAGAATTTAGATGAATTTTGCCATTTATAATCATGTATAAACCAACAGAACACTATCTTGTGGGGCCCCACCCTGTACAATAAATAGGATTGAGGGATACATCGATCATCATCGAACTAGTTAGGTTATTAACCAACCGCACCAACCTTATAACCATCCTGTATTAACCATGTTAACCATGTTACAATTCCCCTCTCAAGCAGCCGTCGACATCATCGCAGGTATGTCGTCCAAAGAGCTGGTGGAGTCCAGGGAGGAGCTTTCGGATTTTTCGGGATGCCATGGGAAATCCGCTCGACTTCTGCAACGTCAAGTTGTCCATTTATGATTTATGGATATCCCGATTATGTACATTGGTTATAATGTAGATTGGTTTCCCATAGAATTTAGGAATATCTAAATTTACACAGATACCCTCTGGTTATGTCAAAATAGCTATTGAAAATGGCAATTTATAGGGGACTTACCCATTGAAAAATATTGAAAATGGTGATTTTCCATAGTTATTTAAAGGTTTACCAGAGGGCAATGTCAACCCCGGATTAATAAACCCCAAACGGCTGTTTAATTGGAGGGGTACCATTTCAGTAGCCATAAAAATCACAAAATTTGGGGGAAGCACCACAATTAATCAACCGGGGTTTATTAATCCGGGGTTGACTTTAACTACAATGTCGGGCCTCCAAACGATAGCTAAGTTGGTGCGTTTATAATTCCAATGTCACTATGGGATATAGTAGATATAACTATATGGGGTTTACAAACCAACTTACAACTAGACTCAACTATGGGGTCCCACATTGCATGGTTTATGGTATTTCCAATTATAGTTACTGGTTGGTGGTTTCAAACATTTTTTCCCATAATATATGGGATAATCCTTCCCATTGACTAATATTTTTCAAAATGGTTGAAGCCACCAACCAGAATATATGAATCATACAAGGTGGTGCCGCAGTTCGTTAGCTAAGTCGGTAAAAATAACTCCAATTTTACTTGGGTTTATGGTCAATATACCGAACTACTTTTCATGGCGGTTATTAACTAACGTTCACATCACTGGGGGGGCACCACCTTGTATGTTTCAATGTTTGTTCCTCAAGCTAATCCAAGTGTTGCAAGGATCTTGTATGGTTTGGAAATGGGGATATGACGTGATATCACCATAGAACTTAGGGCTTTAACTATCAAACCTAGGAGATTTAATAGGACAATGTGGTGCCCCCCAAGTTACAGTATGTTTGTTGGCATATGTTGGTTTACCTAAGCATCATAAACTCATCTAACTAGTTATATCTACCATAAGCCCTAGTTGGACTGGTTATACGCCAACTTGGCTAACTATGGGGCACCGACATTGTACGGGTTTTACCAACAAATGTGGATGTTATTCACGGACAAGAAGATAACCCATATGGTTATATTTTATAGATAAGTGAGTTACAATATGTGCCATGGTCGGAAGTTGGATTTTATTACCCATATTGTGGGATGGTCACCAATCTATTATATAGTAGGGATTCATAAACCAACAGAATCAACAGAACCCATTGAACATGTATTCTGATTATGCCACAAATAAGGACAGGTGACCATGGCACATATACATAGATATACCATATAGGGGTTTTCAACCAGCAACATCCAACAACAACATTGTGGTTTGAGATGGTTTGAGCAACCAAACATGCGGCGTGGTTCGAAAAGAAAGATGGGGTTTGAACTTGAACGGTTTGAACTTCAACAGAACACATGGAGGTTTCCTAAAATGGGGGTACCAGGGTACCTCTAAATCATTTATAGATGGAATTTCCATCAGAAAAACAATGGATTTTGGGGTACCTCCCATTGATGGAAACTCCCTCCCCACATGGTCTTAACCAACAAAACCCGGGGTTGAGGTTCAACCATCATGGATGATTCAGGGCAACGCATCCTGACCAACGGAAACATCCAAGGGGAAAACCCAAGAAGGCCAGGAAGAAACATCGTTTCCATCGTCAGCAAAGTTGGTTTCTAACTCAACTAGGGTTTATGGTGATGAAATAACATGAGATATATTAAATATCACTACTGGTTGGTGCTTTGAAACCATGGAATTTTATGACTTTCCAGAAACAGTTGGAAATGTCATCATCCCAACTGACTTTCACTCCATCATTTTTCAGGGCAGCCGGTTCACGTGTTTCACGTGTGTCACGAGGAAAATGGGCCGCTGGGCTTCAACCGGTTCAACCATGGTAGGTATCCGTATAGGTCCTATCAGACGTCACAAAGATCACAACAGAAATCTGGTTGGTGGTTTGGAACATTATTTTTCATATATTGGTTGTTTGTTACCCTCTGGTAAAGCAACATATTGTGGATGGGTCAGCGAAATGCTGCACCACCAAAAGGATGATTGAAACATATTGAACCACAAAATCATGGGATTTTTACCACCTATCAACTGGTGGAGTTCGCTGGCCCATCCACAGTAGCTATGGAAGCCCGCGGGACACCCATGGCTGAGGGAATCCTAAGCCCAGAACAAGGGATGAATTGTACACAAAACGTGACCACATCCTATGATCCCTGGGACTAGCTTGAAAAAACCCAGAGCATATCATAGCGATGTACGGTATTTGAGGTGATGTTCGTTTGTGATTTTCGAGGCATTCAGCCAACCAGGATCCCATTAATGTCTGTTTTTTTGGCAAACCTCTGGTATTCTCATGAACCCCAAATTCTCGTAGTTGGTAAATGATGGTACATTTTGCATGTTTAAAAAAACCCAAGATATAGAAAATCATATAGGTTTTGATCCATCCACATTTGTGAAATAGAACCTATTTTACAATTGCCCAGATTGGTCAACCGGCCGCCGTGAGGATTGCACTGAATCTGGTGGCTGCCCGGAGAATGGGTGAGAACTCATGGAAGTTTAGTTCGCTGGGCAAAAACATCTACAAGTGGTGGAGTTTCCAGCTAGCCATGTTTGATTACCAGAGGGTATATCCAATGATACATAAATTCAACAGAATTCTAATCTGGTCAGGATCTTTTTCCATGAGTTCATCCCTACGTTGGAGAAGAAAGAGAACCAAACTGGCAGAATGTCGTAGGCAAAAGGTGAAATCATCGCATGTGTTCCATCAAAATATATGTCTTAAAACAACGGGATTGTTGGGGGGGCATCATTTCCGGACCCACCCATTTGTAAAGGGTGGGCCGCAGTGACAAGTTGGTTTATCACCCATTTGATTGTAGATGTATGTATCTATACTATAAACCCTATACAGGATGGGGTGCCCCAGTCATAAGTTGGTTTATAAACCATGAAATAACCCCCATCAACTAGTTCGTTATATCTACCATAGACCATAGAACTGAGTCACTTTTTTCAGGCAACCGATATAGCCCTGAGCCGTGCGTCTGAGGCTATTTTCTCCTCCACGGACTGGAACGTGTCATCAGATTGTGCCTGAACGGCAGCCGGAAATTTTGATCTCCCCGCAATGGGTCAGGTCATCCAATATCCAGGGTTTATGGAGGTTATATCTATAGTTAATAGGGATTATAAACCAACTTAAGACTAGGGGCGTACCACCTTGTACTTTGGAAAGTTGTTAATCACCTTGGTTCGCAAGTCCCCCAAATGTGTCGTATCGCATTGATAAATGGATTTTAACTAATTGTGGTGACGAACCAATTACTATGAGCGGAGTGGTCCTCCAAGTGCAGTGATGAACGGGAGCCGAACTACATGCAACCATGATCCAATTCAAACAGTTAGAGAAGCCTTTCTTGTTTGGCTAAAGTCCCACTTCAAGAAAAAGTTTCCAGAAACACATAAAAAAGGAAGTGACTTGTTTGACAAAGTGTTATACACAATGATCCATGATGAAGGCACATCAATATATAATCAATAATATAAACCTTGTTGATTGTTGAGGGGGATAGCCCCACTGTGGAGATCAACAGCCTGAAAAGACGCGGACTCTGTGGCTACTGACTGCTTGGGGGTGAAATGCAACCGAGATTCTACCGACACCAACGATGTGTTTCTTTTTGTAATCAAGAGATACTGCTAGGGTTCAGGGCCAGTGACGCATCATATTTTGCCTGGAGAGTTTCATTGTTCCTATTAAAATCATGTTCAAAAACAATGGAGATGGCTTATGATGGAATAAGACCCTTGAAAAACATCCATAATCCATCATAACCCATCATAGCCTATTGGTCCGGTCTTATGGATGTTTGGAGAAATGAAGATCTATATATCCCAGCAGCTGAGTCACTTGGACGACCATGGCGGTGGGGTGAAAATTTCCTGCAGTTGGTCACTTAATGAGGTCAGCTCACAAGTTATAACTGGTTTATAGGATGTGATAGGATGTTATAGGGCTATACTCATCGAAATAATCTAGATATTAATGCTTGTTGCTGGTTAAATCACCATTTTCTGATGGATTTCCTATGGTTTTCCCATGGCAGGGTATCATGTCCGAGTTCGGTGTGGTTTCCGGTGTGGTTTCCCACGAGATGATCCTTGCAATAAGGAATAGATGCGACGACTAAGAAAGAAATACTGGTCAAGAATGATGAACCCTCCTAAATTGTATTTCTATGATTTTCTATGTATGTCTATGATTTATTAGGGTTCATAGATGTTTGACCCTTTTTTTTCCATAGAACCCTATGTGTATGATGATAATTTCGTGAATCATAATTATGATACTGGGTTGATATGAAAAAAATCACTGTCCTTCAAAGTCACCCATGAAGCCTTGCTGTTTGCTTCTCCCTTCTCAAAGTTGGTCCAGGGCAGGTGGAAACGGAGGTCGGGAGGCATGAAATACCTGCAGAACTGTCCGCCTTTTTCTTGCTTGCATGGTGCAATGTGGGCCCCCCTAGATAGCTAAGTTGGTTTATAACTCCAATAACTATGGGATATAGTAGATATAACTATAGTTAATGGGGTTTACAAACCAACTTACAACTAGGGGACCCCACATTGTATGGATGCACATGTGAAATCTTTGATATAAATCGGATTCCAATCCTCATTAACTATACATACATCTACAAAAAAACAATGCGAGATAACCAACTGAAGTATCAGGAGGGCTATTTTTTTTGGGATTTTTTTCCCGTTTTCTGGTGGGAGGAAGGTGCGAAGAAGGAAGGAAGGAAGGAAGGAAGGAAGGAAGGAAGGAAGGAAGGAAGGAAGGAAGGCAGGAAGGCAGGCAGGCAGGCAGGCAGGCAGGAAGGAAGCAAGGAAGGAAGGAAGGAAATAAGGAGGGAAGGAGGGAAGGAGGAAAGGAGGGAAGGACGAAAGGAAGGAAGGTAGAAAGGAGGGAAGGAGGAAAGGAGGGAAGGAGGAAAGGAGGGAAGGAAGGAAGGAGGGAAGGAGGGAAGGAAGGAAGGAAGGAGAGAAGGAGGAAAGGAGGGAAGGAGGAAAGGAGGGAAGGAGGAAAGGAGGGAAGGATGAAAGGAGGGAAGGAGGGAAGGAGGGAAGGATGCAAGGGGGGAACGAAGGGAAGGAAGGAAGGAAAGAAGGAAGGAAGGAAGGACCATGTGTGCAGTCAACACTTGCAGCTTGCAGCCACCACGG
>Ga0126342_10001347_pt1 | contig 34066 bp, 30 predicted proteins | sample Cyp1metagenome_FD_92528 | JGI IMG/M metagenome (GOLD analysis project Ga0126342, IMG submission 92528) | Coral microbial communities from Lord Howe Island, Old Settlement Bay, Australia - Cyphastrea 1 metagenome | ecosystem: Host-associated > Invertebrates > Cnidaria > Coral ...
AAACGCGCCCCAAGTTTTTCCAGGATTTCCAATCATCAAATTGGCACGGCACTGTGGTAAAATCACCATTTTTAAAAAAAATGTGCGTTTTATGGGAACGGTTTCCGGTCCGGCGGGATGTTTATGTCACACGATTGTTTTGTTTAAACTCCTCATGTTTGGTTGGCAAAAAAACACATTTTGGTTCGTGACGGTTGTTGACAACTGGATGGTTTCAGATCCTTTACCAACCATCAAGATGGTAGATGTTTTGTTGGCAAAATCCCAATATTGTTCCAACAAGATCCATTTTCCGATCTCTTTCAAAAAATTGGGCTGCGGCTACCGCTTTTGAGTGATTTTTTGGGGGGTCTCCCACTTCAAGGAGTCCCCAAATGATACTAAACAGCCGCTAAGAAATGATAGTCTATGTTCTCTGCCGGATTGGCAACCCCTCTCAGCCACTCGATCCATGTTCAAGAAATCCCCATACCCAGCATGTCATTCCAACTAGATCCTTATGATTCTAATGGACCAAACTGACCAAACCTCCCAATCCTTGATGGTTGTTGTATGCTCAAGAATGTGAGACATTGATTTATCAACCAACGAGTTTGATGGGTGTTTTTCCATGCATTTCTGTTCGTAAAATCCTGGTTAAAGCATCATGTTTCTTTTATTGAAAATCATCCATCGATTCCCCTTTTTTGCCTCATACCGTAATACCCCCAGGATGGTTCCCCCCATTGGTACCACTTGCAAAAGAGTCCACACGTTTGATGTTTAAATCCCCAACTTGGGATGGTCAAATCAGGTCAAAATTCCCAATTTTCGGGGCTTTTCATAAAGTAAATCTCCAATTTTTGATGATTGAAATCCATGAAATCCCCAATGGAAATCATGGAAAAAACCCATTGGAAATCTCTCATTTTTCATGCTTCATCGGCTTCACCCCTCCATTTTTGGGACGATTTCCCATGAAATCCCCAGGCAGCTCCTCCGATCGCAGCTTCTCCAGCGCTTTGCCGCTGGCCACCGCCATACTCTGCGCCTTCACTGCTGCGGCACCCGCCGCGGCCACCGCTTGTGAGCCGGGGCGCTTGCCGCCTGGGAGAGCCACCTGGGATCAAGACATGGACCGCTTGGGGATGGGTTTATGTCATGTTTGGGTTTAGAAATAGCTATGGTATATCTGTGATATAGTTAAACTATAATTGAAATAACTATGGGTTGATTTTATAACTATGATCTCTATATATATATATTTACATTATAGAGAGAGAGAGAGAGTCTTATATATAGTATATCTATGATATAATTGTGGGATACTTGGGGTTTACGTCATCATATTGGGGGTTCATATGGGTTTGTTGGGTTTGGAAATAATATAACTATGGTTTATGGTAGATATATTATCTACAGTATATCCAATGGAGGCTATAAACCAACTTAGACTTGGGGGTGCTGCCAATTTTTATCGACGTAACTATGGTAATATCCTCCACAAGTTGGGATATTGGTCTCTACATCTATGGTGAAATGCAGCCCACTTATTAGCAGTGTGGTTCTGGAACCGAACCGCGAACCGCGAAACGAACCGGAAACATAGAACCGAACCGGAACCGAACCAACCATCCAGTTCCTGGAAAGCGAAAACGAAACGAAACGAACCGACCCCCATCCTGTTACTAGTGGAATTGCACCCCTAAGCGCAGAAATTGGGAATCAATGGGGAATTAAGCCAACAATTTGATGGGATGGTTGGAACTATTTGGAGACTCAAGCATCAAATCTAGCAATGCGCGGGGGAACATGTTAGGAAAGATAGAAAACGGTGAGAAAATATGGGAAAAGCTTACTGTTTAGAGATTTCTTTGAGGAAATGTTGGTCAAAATCCCAACAATTAAATAATTAAGTGAAAAGTATCGGGAAAACATCTGTAAATGGGGTTGTCCGAAGATCCCCCAATTAAAAGATAATACAGAGAATCAGTTCCCACCTTCTGCATTGAAATTTCGGAGTATTCCCCTGTTTTTTAATCAAAAAACCATTGTAAGGTTGGAGCTTGAATCGTCCAGAATATGCAAGTCAAGTATCAATATATTAATATTGGATAATATTGGGTATTATATTAGTCCAGAATATAATAACTATAACCTAGAATATTCAGGAAAATAAACACATTCAATAAATCTTCGAAACCACCAGTGCTATGTTTCAGTGGATCTTTTCGCAAATCCACCTGGGGATCCATGCCGAGCCCCCAATCTGTTGGGTTGGCACCCTTGCCTCGGTTTCTGGATGAAAAAGGCAGTGGGTTGGTCGTGGAAGGTCAGGGTCTTGTCATAAATATCCACATTTCCTCAAAACCAGTGGAAAAGATTAATAAAGCATGGCTGATTCTTGGCCGCCTTGGCCTTTTAAACTGCACCACAGCATCTTCTGCTCTCCGACATGACAATCCTCGCAAAAACTATTGCAAAATTGGCAATGTTCAGCTGATTCAGCCCACCTGTTCCTTTATCCGACAAATAAAATCAAGTATCAAATCAGGAAATGTTGGAGTCGGTTGGAGATTGATTTTTGTAGGTACCAAACCCTAAACCTTCACCTCACCAACTCTGTCATTGAATGACATCGATGTTTTCTTGGGAAACTCTCATTCATCACCTGCAACAAAAACAACCCAAATTGGAACCATGTTCAAACCCAAATCAAAAAAGTTTGCTGAATGATATCCCCAATGAAGGACCCATGATATACATTGATCTGGGTAAATTATAATATTTCACCAACCTGAATCTTAAGGCCATTTGGGGATCATTTCCCTTACTAACCATGATTCCAGTGAGGGAGAACAGTGAGGTCGTTATAATTTACCCAGATTGATATACCACATTAGATCACCATTTCTTCGCCAAATCTCAGTGATCTCAGTGCCCCACTCGCAGCCGCATCAGCGCCTTGGCGCGTTTCTGCTGGGGCGTCTCTTTGGAGGAACGCCGCAGCACGCCGTCCTCGCGTTTTTCGTGGCTTCGAAAGTGCCAGGAAAGTCGAATTTTTCTAATCATAGCAATAATAGTAACAATCATACCAATAATAAGAATAATAACAATGATAATAATGATAATGATAATGATAATGGTAATGATAATGATAATGGTAATGATAAATACTCAAATTGTTCAGACAATCCTGGTGTTTGATGGGTAGAATCAACATCGTTGATGGATAAATCATCCCGAATTCAAGTCAAAAAAACATGACTCGTGTTCAAAAAGATGGTGTCAAAATATGTAATTCCCATGCTTGATGGTTAGAATCTTCATTTTTCATGGGGGAATCTCATTAAATCCAAAAAAAATGGTACGGTTCGATCGATCCTCATGTTGGCGATCGAAATCCTTATAGTTTTCACGCTAAAAAAAATCGATGCTTCTCCTGGTTTTATTAAAATCACGATGTCCCATGAGTCCCCTGGCTTCACTGTGCCGCTGGGCCTTCCCGATCTCACTGCTGGTGGTGGAGTCAGCAGCAGCTTCTGCCAGACCCTTGCCCCAAAGTGTACCTCGAGGTGGAGATCTGTGTATCCATGAGAAGATCAGATTAGATCAGATGATTTGGATCTATATCTAGATGATTGGATAGCTTAGATCAGATTGGATTGGATCTGAATCGTCCAAAAAGTGTTGAAAAGCATGTGCTTTTAGCACTGGAAACCAAGGGTTGGATCTCGAATTTGGAGTCTCACCAGTTTAGATTTTGTTTCGAAGCCGGAATCTGAGCTGAGTCAAGTACCGACGCAACTTCCAGCAATCACGACGAAAAGCTGACAGCCTACCTGAGCCAATCAAATCATGGCTCGGAAAATGGTAAAATGGAGGTATCAACTATTTCCCGTCATAAGATTTCATAAGATTTCATAGGATTTCATAAGGGATCCTCAAATCCAACTATTTCCCTATCCAGACAGATCCAAGGCAACGCGAACACTTCAAAACACTGAGCTTCTTGCAAATAGCGCTGCAACACCTCAATGGATTCGGCGCGGGGAATCCTTCGTGTCCCATTGGTGGTTTCCAAAGTCATGGGGCTACCCTCAGTCATCCATTTTTGTGGCTGGGATTTCCTATTTTTTTCACCATCCATCTTTGGATACCCCCCATGACTATGGAAACCCTCATATATTGACCCCATGATTTCCTATGATTTTCCTATGGTTTTCCCATGATTTTCCCCATTTTTTTTAGGAAACCCCCGACTGAAACCCCTATGACTGACATCCCGGACCGCTGCAGCCAGGTGCTCCAGGACGTTGGTCCCGCAGTTCGGAATCCTGATCATCGTACAGCTGGAGAAATATTAAAACCAATGTGTGTATATGTATAAATATATATATATATGTATACTGTGTATGTATATATATATATATGTGAGTGCACTATAGGAAGGCTACATTTGGCTATGTCATTGTACCCAGAATTGTCCTACACTTTGGGGCTGTTTGGGGCTGCGCAGCTGTGATGTTTTTTCGCAGAAAATATTGATGTTTATTCAAAAAATCTTGATTATTTTCAACTGCCCAATTTAGATGAAGATATGGAGGTAGCCTTGCTCCTCAAAGTTGTGAAAGGCACTCAGTACCAATGACGTAGCCAAATGTAGCCTTGCTATAGTGTACCCAGATATATGAATATATGTAATCATATAAATATAAGTATACATATATATATATATATATTGTATATTATATATATAGAGAATGATATGCAAAGATTTAAAAAAGCTCTCAGCTGGTGAAAAAGCTCTCCATCATGGGACAGGACCTGATTCTCTGCTGAGGCACCAAATCCACCACAGCACTGCTCAGCGCAGCGCTCAACGCCTTTTGTTCAGCGCTTTTGAGGCGCCTGGGCTGGGAGAACTCGGAGAACTCGGAGAAGCCCAAAATCCCCGTGGTGTTTCATCATTCTCCCCCTTCAAACGTCCGTTTAACATGGGGTATCCCCCCCCCAATTTTAGAAGACAAAGCATGAGAAAGGCGCACACGAGATTCAGCAAAAGTCCAAAATATGCAAAGATATTCAAATGGTGATGGGTCAAAAAGCCCTGTACCTCTGGCAAAACAAAACGGGTGGGAAATACATATATATATATATATTCATCTCGTCACTGGCTAGTAACCCTGGTTAAGTTAAGTCTCCCTTTCATGGCCTATCCCGTAAACGGGTGAACTAAAATTATACGGAACCGAATCGGTGCCTCAGCAGCCGAGCGTGCAAATTCTTCGCACAGTGCTCAGCAGCACCTGGGTCTCCATCAAAGGCAAGCAGCAAGCAAGTGGGTTCCTGGACGGCAGAATCTGCTGCGATTACCGTGAGGATGGAGGGTTAAAACTTAAAACCAACAAAAGGAGTGTGTAATTAGCGCTACAATGAGTGAAAAGTGGACTGATTTGACAAACAAAAATTGGCTATTGTGATTTCTCAACTTAGCAGTTGTATCGGGGATATAATGGGATACATGACAAACAATATAATATGGGTCTAGCGAGCAAAAAATGGGGTAAACATTCCCATGCTTCAAGCAGGCACTGGGTGTGTCCTGAAATGTTGCACGGTATACCAGTTCTCATGGTGAAAACGACAATAAACAACTGAATTTGAACATGTTTTTGGACAACTGATCGAAGTTTTCAAAGGACTATGACTATGCCTTTGGTTTGGAAAATAAACATGTCTATATAAGTTTTATGGTTTCTCAGTTCTTCCTGGATCCGTGAAGCAAGCTTCTCTTTTTTGAAGGGGAAACATCTGTACCAGTCCTGTAGTCCTCAACACTTTTGACGCAGCACTCGTTTTGCGACACGCAACCCGTTTTGCTAATGTGAACCACAACTTTTGTCAATAACTATTTATCATAATCCCTATTTAACAAGCTATACATATATATATACTATATACTATATATAGTATAAGCTAATGGTTAGAAAAAAACATCATAATCCCTATAGAACGTTGGGGGAACCACTGTACCAGCCCTGATGAATCCAGCCCAATGAAAACCACCACGGCCGGCACCGTCAAAGGCCATGGCTGCTTCATGGCAGCTGCAACCTTCGCAAGATCTCGAATGAGGACATGTCGAATCGGTGCCTGAAAGGTGTCTCGTTGTTTTTTAAAAATGGAGAAAGGTGGGGATGGGTCAAAACCCTGTACCCCTGTAGTTCACATCAAAATAGCTGGGATTTATGGATGTGAATAACCCCCTAAAAATGGTATTAATAGGTATTGACTCATAGCCAGGTTGGCTGCAGAAGTCTCAGCACCACACAGACGAGTTTGCTGACTTTGGCACTAGAATCTCAACAGAGATGCTCCATGATGTTCCAGCTACCTGGGTGTGTCTGAAAGTGGTAAAAATGATCATAAACCATGGGACTATCAGACACATCCATGTTTATCTGATCCTTATCTTTATTCACTTGCTGTTTCAGAGAATCGTTTGGAATCTGCAACCACCAAGCTCTGCAATGTCACAACTCACCTTGGTCTTCGCATCAGAAGGCAAAGTACAGAAGGCTCCAGTTGCCAAAGTGGGAAATTCCACCATGGCACAGCTACAATCTCCGCCCCAGTCTATGTTGATGGCACAGCTTCGTCTAAAAATCTTATGGAAAAAAACAAAATCCAATGGCCTATCATCATGTTCTCACTATGGCCTGAAATGTGGCAAAACTCACCCGCTTTCAGGCAGCCCCATATAGATATCTTCCACATTGAGGTGAAAATGGCGGTCAGACTTTACAGGATGGGCCAAGTTGAATCGTCGAACATAGCACACCCCAAAAAGATGCCACGAAAATCCGACGAAAGTCGTGGTAAGTTTAATCTGTTCAATCTTTTCGGGCATTCCCATAGATTGGACAAATCAGTTCGGATTGCAGCACCTAGGGGCCTAGGGGTCACAGTTTTCCATTGCTGTCGGCGAATGCTTTGGCCAGGCTGCAGAAAGGTTCAGAATCCACTGTGCAAGGCGTTGATCTGAGATCTGATTTGAAGCATATCTGATTGTTCAAGCTGAAATCTGATTTGGATGCTAAGAACCATGATTTTTTACATCTGATTTGAACAATCAAAATCAATTCCACTGTTCGAGGATGAAAGCGGGACATTGAGCCTTCCAGACCATTGCCTCTTCTGGCCTGACCAAAGGCTTGACGTTTCCCAATCCAAGTGCAAATTGGGCTATCCTCCAGTAGTCAAACGTGGCGTGCTTGAAAATCCACCATTTATAGAAGATGGTCCTTTGAAATTTTGAAACCTCCATTTATAATAGTGGATTTTCCAGCACGCCGTGTTCATGTTTGCACCGGAAGTTTCTTGTTTTGGCTGGCCGATGGGCACCGGGATCGTTTAGGTCATTTCTGGGGCGATCATTGGGCCCATGTTTCTGGCGGCCTTGCCCGCCACTGGAGTTCTCAAACTATGGCCGTTTTGACAGCATGATCAAACTACTGTTCGGAACAGAAACCATCAGAATGCGCTGGAATGACAGTGGCGGGGCTTACAAAGATATTTTTTGCCATGTTTCAAGGCATGTTTCAAAATAGCTTCATTAGCCATTACCCTTCTTGATGCTACACATGCTAAAAACTCGCCATGATTCCACCTGTCCCTTCCCCCTGAGATTGGTTCATCCCATAGACCCTGCGGGGTAAACATCGATGTGGAAAATGATGGCCCATAAATTGGATGAATTACCTATCACAATGGTGATTTTCCACATCTATGTTACTTCGCCCCAGAGTATTAAAAAAAAAACAAAACATAGTTTCCATTCAACACAGGAGTCAGCGAGTCAGCGTGCCAGCGCTGTGTAGCCTCCGCCTCCTTTTGCCGGCATGATAGAGACAGGCCCCCCTTGAGCAGGCGCCGGCCTCTTGACACCTGCAGCAATCGATCGTGAATTTGTGGCCATTTTTTTAAAGGCAGGTGCTCAGTCATGATGAACCAAAGGATGGTTTTTTGGTATGGGGTGTTTCTGACGCAAAAAGTATGAAAAATTCACATGTATCCATGTTCCAGGAACGTGGTTTCCTTTTCGAAGAAAAAAGTCAACTGGAAATCATGGTAGCAGCTGGTAGCAACCCATGGATGTAAATCCTGAAAACCCTACAGCAGACTGAGCTTCATCCAGTCATCCAGTGAAGCTCAGGAGATGTGAGAAATTTTCGGACAATCTGTGGACCAAGTCAGGCCTTGCACCAGGTCAGGGTTTTTTGTTGCTTCGCTTCAAAAGATTTCAGCGAGAAGATACTTCAACATAGCTATGGAAAATGGCCAATCTATAGATTATTTACCCTCTGGTAAACTAACATAACTATGGAAAATCACCATTTTTCATGGGAAAACTCACTATAAATGGCCATTCTCAATAGCTATGTTAGTTTACCAGAGGGTACCTATTAAACATGGTGATTTTCCATAGCTGTGTTACGGGCGATGTTAAAATACCAGAGGCTAACTACAGACCTTTTTTCCGGAGTACCAGGGCACCAGGGTCTTGACCATTCGGCAGGCCTTGGGCAGAGGTGTCAAATGTATAGTAAACCCGTAAACCCCAATGAGATAGGAAAGTACTTTCCCATCCATCTAGGATTTTGAGTCTAGGATTTTGAGGAGTTGCTGATGATCTTTACAGAAACGTCACCAAAGCCCCGGGTTTTTGTCGAAAACCGGGCCTCGACGCGAACCGTAGGTGTTGGGGCCCGGTTGTGTTTCGCCACTGCTGTTCCAGTTCAGAAAGAACTCCCTGGAGCGAACTGCCAAACCTCTTGGGTAAATCGCGGGCCTCACTCTATCCACTGGTGATTCATCATGTTCTCTGTTAAATGGCCATGATTGGAGGGATACCCCATTTTCAGACAGGCCCATATGGTGGTGATTGAATCAGGTTATCATAAGTTTAAGCGCGAAAGTAGAAAGATATCCGACTTCTAATGGTTGAATTTCATGGGGATTTCCAGTTATGGATTATCATCCCAGTATCTTCAAAAAAATGAAACTACTCAAATGAACACCGAAAAGGCACTTGCGTCCGGGAGTTTGGACCTGGTTCACACTGTAAACTATACACTTGCTGAAAAAAGGAGCCAAAGACTCACAGACTCTAGAACTTGATTTTCTGTAACCTACACTTTGACCACCCAAAAAACCATGGACCACAAAAAGAAGACAAACTTCCTGTTTTCCATGGGAGCTCCCCATCCCTCCCATGGCTCCCTGGGTTCCCATCCTGACAGCTTCCTGCAAAAACTCCCAGTCACGTGGTGGGCGACCAATGCTCTGAGTCAACACCTGGATTTGGTGAGAAAAGAGTGGAGCTGTAGTCATGGAGCTCCAGGCTTTAGTCATGGAGGGTACCCCCAGAGATCATCCAAGTCATTTTTGACCATCTGAAAGTATTGAAATCCATGGTTTCAAGAAACCCCCATATCTTGCGGCTTAAGAATATGTGTTTGTTGATGTCATGTTGGTAGCATGTAGAAACTCTTCGATCTCCAAAAATCTGAAAGATTGATACTCATTGGATCTGGTTGGTGGATTCAACCCCCTGGTGTTTTTTTTGGTTGGTATCATCATCCCATTTCCATGCTTGAAAACGCAAAAACATGGAACCACCAGTCAATCATCATTTTCCATCGTTTCCGCTAGTAAAAAAGAAAAGTTGCAAATTGAAACACCAATGACTGATGTGGATCAAAACCTGCTGAAGCTCCATAAACTCACTCAGCTGCCAGCTCCCGGTACACAGGAAAATGGGTGCTCCTGCTGCGCTGCAGCTGCAAACGTGTGGAGTCAGAAATATCCAAAAAACGACTTCCCAAGCACCGATTTCTGAGTCAGAATGTCCCTGATATGGAGAAATATCCTCAAAGAACTTCATCACTTCACTTCTGCTGAGACAGAAAAGATCAATGCTGAGAGCTGGGACAATTCCTGCCTCTCCAAAGGGTGCCAAGAGTTCTTGGAATAGCATCGCCTGTCATGACATGAGACCCACGCGGAGACACTTACGGTGTTCGCTGCACTTGCCTAGGTCTCAACATGGAGGATACCCAAAAAAAAATCATGGCTTATCACCATTTTCCGGAATAAAAGTGCCATGATGACTAGGGTTTCTTGCAGTATACATTGTATACATCTCATTTCTTGCGGCTTATACCCTCTGGTAACCTGACATAGCTCTGGAAAATCACCATCTTTGATAGGTAAGTCAACGATTTTTTATGGGCCATGGCTTCCAGTTCGCAAACTGTTGGTCATTACCAGAAGGTATCCCCAATGACTCAAGCTTCCATCCCGTTGGTTAAATCCACGTCAACAACCAACGGAGCCGGCTCTGCCATGCTCTCCTGGTTCATAAGCCCGCCCTAAACACGCCACGCACCGCGAGAGATGACCGGGAGATGACGATGGAAAGAAAATTGTGCCACTAATAAAATTATTGTATGGGTTATTAGTGATCAACCCATGTCATTAATTTCATTGGTCAACTTATGTAAGATGTGCCACTCATATTTCTTTCTGATGTCACTAATAAAGTTATTGTATGGGTTGATTTGTAGTAGAACATGATATCAATAACCACCCTATATTGATATCAACCTCATCGTTATCATAGACTTTACATAGGGTTATTGTAGGTGATTAGTAAAGTGGTGACTCTAGTTATTAATGATACTAATCCCATCCCACTACTATTACTAAATACCCCCCTGAAACCATGGGTGTAGTAGTGGATTTACACATCTTTGGGACCATTTAGGGGATGTCCAATGGCTTTGCCTAAAAATGGAATTGTCCATGATATACCCCAAAATGGTAATATTGGTATATATGTTAAAGGGGACATGGCGTCGTGTATCATCAGTCGGTGGGGATGTTATGGGAATATGCTCGTATATACTGAGGATATAAATCTGAGATGTACTAAAACCAACAATATGATATGGGTTTGCCTGAAAACATTGGGAAAGCCTCAAAATATCATGCTTGGGAAACTCAGTGTCCCTATTAAACTTGCATTTTGGGGGATCCCCTATTTTCAGACAAACCCAAAAATCAAGAGTTGGTGATTAAACTATCAACAAGTTCGCTGAAAAATCTTGATAAGCGGTTGTCTGAAAATCTACGCTGACGTGCTGGAAAATCTCCAGCAGCATGGTGCGCGTTCCGCAAGAAGCGTTGCTTGGAACCCTCCAACGGACCCTTTTTTGGATGAATGATGCCCTGTTCGGACAACTCACAATGCAAACCAATGGGATTGTAATAACACATTCCCATTATCCAAGTATCCCAATGAATATCCCTAATATTCCTAAGAAATCCATGTAAATCCGAATAGATCCCTACAAATCATGGCCAATCAGCCAGATACCCTGCAAAAAAAATAACAAATTCTTAGCTGGTTAGTAAGTAGATAATCCCATATCAAAAGACTAGTTAGGATTTGTTTCTACCCATCAAGTCGATTGGCCTCGAATCCTCATAAATCCTTAAGAAATCACTGGCTACAGCCGCCTGCTCTGCGGCTTGCCAAACCTTTCCCATGCTGTGATGGATCCAGGACCTGATGCTCGCCACCGATTTCACCAATGAAAAAACAGTGGCTTTAAGCATCAACCATAAGGCCATAAGGATTTAATCCAATGAAAAATGAAAAATGAATGTTGAATGATGTGTCGTTTTCAGTAGTACACCATCAGCTTTTGGCTATTTTCCAGTCCAAAAAAGTCAAAGCACATCTTACCTTGCACTACATCCTGATGACCAACCTGTCATCATTGACGAACTGATGAACAGCTGCGCCCCCATCGCAGACCCTGCCTGGTAAAGAACTCTACACGCTGCAAATCATCCGCCCTCAGCTCCAACAAAAATCGGGTTGCTAAGCTGGCCGTTCAATTGAGTTTGTGGGGATTGCAGATGCTTCCAGCATTCAAATGTCGATGCCTTAGGCTTTGGTTCTGGGCAAGTTCCAGAGCAAAAAAAGGACCCTGTAACCACAGCCCCAAAAACTGAAGTTCGTAAACACTGTGTCGAACCCGAACTGGGATGGTCCGGAAATCATCCCACTTTAAATTTTGCACGTAGCTGTTAACAGTACTTAAACAGCAGTATAACCCCATCAAAACCGCGTCAAAAATCTAATCAAACCAAAACAAAGAGGCCAAAATCTCAATCACCCCACACCTCAACACTCGGAGTCCCAAAAAACAAATTGAGCGATTCCAAAATTTAAAACTCCATTTTAACCCCCATTCAAAACCCAAAAAAAAGGCCCTCCATCTGCGAGACACACAGGTGTGGCCATAGCTTCCTCGAAGGCTTTCTCGTGGGCTGTCTTGAGGCCCTGGACCGGCGGTGCTTTGGGGCAATCTTGGAGGATGGATGTATGTATGTATGTATGTACGTACGTACGTACGTACGTACGTATGTATGTATGTATGTCTGTGTGTGTGTATGTATGTATGTATGTACGTACGTACGTACGTACGTACGTACGTACGTACGTACGTATGTATGTATGTATGTATATATATATATATGTATATTATTTATATATATTATATTGATGGTATATGTAACTATGGTATACTGTATACTTGGGGTTTATACTATTATCTTGGGGTTCATATGGGTTTGAAACTTTTTAAATAATATGGCCTATGGTAGATATATCTACAGTATATATACGTATATATATATGGGGGGTATAAAGAACCTTAGACTTGGGGGAGGGGGATAATCATGGTGAGTTCACCTTCCTAAGTTGGGATATAACTATAACACCTATAACTGTTACGTAACCACTTAGTATACCACTAAAAAACCCTCCGGTCATCAAGCGTGACAATTGAAAATTCACCGGCAATAGTTCGATGATTGTCCCATGAAAAACCCTCCATTTCTGATTTCTCATTGCCCGTTGATTACCTGGAGTGGAATTGCAGCCTGTGGGAAACCCAAACCCAAGAATCATGTGAGACTAAACCAGCAATTTTACAGGGGATATGATGGGGATGCAATCAAGACATAATGATCGCAGCTACTCTTCTATCACCATCCCTGGTTCCGTGTTCGGTGTGTCACCAGCCTTGTATAACTTGTTGGACAGGGACCTTGTTCATAGTCAGCTTGCACGAAAAAAAAAAAACAAACATGAGTCGCTGCGTGGGTGTGTCCAAAGATGTCACAAAAGAAGAGCCATATTAATGAGGAAAATGGTGATCATGGTGACAAACCCATGGGAGCTTGGGGCACCATCTTTTCAGACAAAGCCATGTTGGCGCTAGCAGTTCATGGGTATGCGATGTCCAACCCGAGGTTAAAAAACTTGTAGCAGAAATCTCAGCTGTAGCAATAAAATCGGACTAGCAACAGGCCCTCAGGCCCACCAAAAACTCCTTGTTTTATGCATCTGAGGCGAAGACTCTTGGTCCGGCAGAAGAAGACAAGCAGAATCCCAAATGGCCTCAGATCCAGAAACGGATTGTATCCCCCACTCCATGAAATCATAAAACGAAGTTTTGAATCCCTGGATCGATTTGAGTTTATTGTCTTAATGTGTGTTACACGTTTGACACACCCAGGTCAAATCTCAGTCGAAGGGATGAATCGATCCAGAAAGCCACCTTCTCCAACAGACAGCCATCCATCAGCTCTTCGTACCTCGATCTTTTCATCGACGACTCGAAATTTCCGACGACACGAGTAAAGATTTACCCTCTGGTAAACTAACATAGCTATTGAAAATCACCATCTTTAATGGGAAAATCCACTATAAATGGTGATGTTCAATAGCTATGTTAAATTACCAGAGGGTAAGAATGTGTCCTAATGTGTCGATCGTGTCGTGTCGATCATGTGTCCTCGAATTGACCCATGTGTCCTATCACATCATCGCAGCGGAAAGGCCGGCTTCACGAAAGGGCACTTGGCATTCAGCACCCTTTCCACTTCCGACCATTGCGCATCTGCAAGCAATGGAAAGCTCGTGCATGCTCGTCATCGAACGAGAATCAAACAAAAACTGACCACAAATGTCATCAAATATCTAGGTGTGCCTAGATTATCCACATATGTACATCTCCATATATATATATAGTATGATATAATTACATATACATCATATATTGGCTGTACATAGTTCATCATAGTTCTACAATGTCAGAAGCTGACAAAAAGAAAACAGCAAAGATAAGAACTGGTTGGTGGTATACCTACCCCTCTGAAAAATATGAGTTCGTCAGTTGGGGTTGCTATTCCCAATATATGGAAATTCATAAAATTCCATGGTTCCAGTCACCACCAACCAGCAAAGATAAGAAGCTTAGTCAAAGTTGAGGCTTCAACTCTGGCCGCTGCCATTCAAAATCTCCCAAAAGGCCATATGAAAAGCCACCGTGAGGTCCAAGTCAAAGAACCTACGAAATCCATGGATTGCTTCAAGCTCAATGGATTGGTTTAAGGGAAAATCGACAGGAAACCATGGTTTTTACATGTTTTTACCATCAAATATAGGTCTTTCCTGTAAATTGTCCCATCATCCAATTCTATGCTTATGGGAAAATTTCAACCGGAAACCCCCATATCCAATGGTAAAAACCCATGGGTTTCTGGTTAAGATGTTCCCCAACAAACCAATCCATTGATTAAAAGCTTCACAGATTTTAATAATAGATGTGCAGGATATTCCCCAGAAATATTTCGGTTATCAAACACAAATTTGGGGACGTTCAACTGATTTCAACTTCTCAAATTTGGGAAGGCTAAGATGTCGAGATCTGGAAGATCTGGATATGATCAAAATCCATGGCAGAAACATGCATCAACTATCAAACAATCAGGGATATTACATGGGGATACCATGGGATATTGAGGGATTCTTTGGGGGAAATTCATTGATCTAACCATGAAACATGGGAGGTTTTTTTATGGCTGTAAAACTATGACGTAAGTTTATGGGGATTCATGGGATTATGTGTTGTTTTTAACCAACAATACGAAAACAAAGTGTGCACTTTGTACAGGTCTCTGATGTGGCAGTGGGGGCAAGGTCTCGGGGGGATGGTCATGACCAGAAGGTGATTCGGGAGGTTCCCCAGTTGAGACAAACCTACTTGGTGGCGAAGTACCCACGAATCGTGGTTGTGGGTTAGTTCACCCCAGTGATTGATGTGGATTAACCCTACTTATCCATACTTATCCCATGTAAATCACTGGGGTGAACTAACCCACAACCACGATTCGTGGGTACTTCGCCAGCAAGTATGCTGAGATCTGTCTGATGCTCACACTGCAAGATCCAGTGAAAGCAAAAGTCGGGCAGATTTCTATGGGTTTTCTCTGAAAATTTTAAGCGTGCCTCAAATCACATTCACGATTACGAAAACGTGAAGCTTGCCATTGATCCAAAAACACGGCTTCCATCAAAGTTCCATAAGACAATTTTGATAAATGGAAATTTGGAACTATCCCTATGAAAATGGAAACATGATGGAAACATGTTCCATTTCAGATGGGGCAAAGTTTCATAAATTGTCCTCCCATCTTTGGAGAATTCCCTCTGAAAATGACCAGAGATGACCGGAATCTCCAAGCCACCAAGGCTTATCGGCACAGGCGTTGCTATAACCTCGGCGAAAACCGGGATATCATGGGTCTGGGTCAAGTTGAAACAACAATTCACTAAGCTGAATTGTTAGGCTAGTTCACTAGAAGGGATCAACAAACCCAGATGGGTAAACTAAACTTGATTCAATGTAATTTAATTGACATGAATTGCCTAGTTTATTGCAATTGCTACATATGGAGTCCAGAAATTCCACAAGAATTGTGATTTCACAGTGGGGACGTCAACAACTATATCCACTGACTAAATGAACGGCGATATGGAAAATCATGGTTTCCCTTGCAAATTGGTCTCTAAAATGTAGATGTTTCCATACAGTATCATTCCATATCGACAAAAACAAATGCTGGAGGGTAAATGGGTAAATCACCCCCACTCTTGACAAACCCGAAAGACCAGGAATAGGGCATTGTTCAAATTGAAGATGAACTGCAGCACAGCTGAGAAAACGGCCCAACAAGAATCCTGCTGTGGACATATCTCTTTCATCTGAGAGTGGCACCCCTCATAGCCGTCTCAATAAATTGTGGACCCGCCTGCACATCGAGATTGAACTGCAAACTGCGAACAGAGAGGATGCAAAACATATGTCTTTCTGGGTCCAAAACCTGGTATCCTGGTGAAGCTTATAGGTTTTGATCCCCATCGTGGAACAGTAAGATGCACCGATGTACCCCAGTCCGGGCCTGGTGCCAGGGCAATGTCAAGAGCTCTGGTGCCTGCGCTCCCTTGTACAAGTACCTTCACGGTTGATGCGTGGATTTTTGTTCTGCTGGATCCTGAAGTTGATAACCATGGTGGATATTAGCCATATGGATCATATGGGTGAAGTTTCAACTCCCCAAAATTGGACACCCACCGACCCACCAAATCAGGCCTGAAATGGGATGCATTTTGCCAAGTTGTGGCCATTTTCCAATGGGGCATGTCATGATTCACCAGTGCCGCGTTTGGACAAACCCACATTTTGAAGAGGCACAAAGAACTGCCGCGTTTGGCTGTGATGGAAATATTGCTCTGAGCATCGCAATCTCCAGGAAATGGTACTTGCTAACCATAGTAACAAATTTTAACATTTAACCAATTTGTAGATGTGATAACCCGAAGAAAGGGCACTCCGAATTGAGTTACTAAGACCTTACCCATGGGAAAATCCTCAGACTGCTATGTGCCCGGGAGGCACTTCGTGATACGCTTGGACAGCTCAGTCTGGTCCCAGTCCTTTTCCTTCTCTGCAATCTTTTTGGTCGCCTGGTGCAATGGCTGGCGATAAGGTCTCCATAAGGTCTCCATGTTGTGAAATGGGGAGTATCTGAGAACAATAGCCATGTGTCAGTTTTAATAGGAAACCCCAGAACCCCCTACCTTGAGAAACAGCCAAAAAAATGTGCAGAGTCTTCCGAATAGCCAGCATCTTCATGGAATGCTGTCACTGAAGCCGCCTTCCAAACTTGCTTGTTGAGGCAGGCATGCACCTTTTGCATCCTCGATGAGTAGGATGAACCCAGAACTCACTGGCCATATCTGGCCATGGCAAAAACACCAAGAGTTGTCGCCACTTCGCAAGTCGTTTTTTTGGCCAACTTCAGTGATCAGATACCAAAGACATGCCACACTCTGCTACCCTTCCGGGATAATTACATAGCTACACGGGGCCGTCTCAAAATGTGCAAACCCATTCCATCCAAACTCGATTTTTCCCACTGTTTGAAGGCCGTACATTGGTTATAGATCCACCACTTTTCAGGACAGTAGCCATTTTGAAATGTGAAAAATCACCATGTTCAGAGGTCAAATCATGTCCAATCCCCCCTGTTTGCTGCTAACAACTCTCCCATCTCAGCATCCGACACTTCCTCATGTGGCATCACAGGACCTTTCTGCACCGGCCTCAGGTGATGACATCCCTTAGGAATGCAGGCCACAAGTGTTATGGCTTCCATGGGATTTTAACCCCAGGAACTTGGGATATACCCTCCAGTAAATTAACAGTTCGACCCTGGCAGATCACGGGGTTGGAAGACTAGTTTCCATCAAAAATGGGTGATTTTCAGGGTCAAACTGTCAATTTACCAGGGGATAACTCCGACAACCGAACTTGTGTAGCCACTTCTTGGTGGAACTGCGCCCGCAAGTCCGGGAGTAGAAGGCTCGCAAAGAGGCTGCATTGAAGTCTGCCTTTTTTTAGCAAGTTACCCTCTGGTAAACTAACATAGCCTATAGTGAGTTTTCCCATTAAACATGGTGATGTTCCATAGTTATGTAAACGTTTACCAGAGGGTATTGAAAACGATCATCTGAAAATCCAAACAATCCTACCCTGGGTCTTGGATCGTTGCTCACCCGTGGAAGATCATTTCTCCCATGTTTGCTCGGATGGTTTAAGAGTCCTCAATGGTGTCACACCCATGGGACCTCAACATTCGCTTCTGTCCAGCACTACTGTGGATGGTTAAGAAATCCTGCACCAGTTGAAAACGGTGCTTAGTCCCACTATTTATAGGGTTTCAACCATCCTTTTGGTGGTGCAGGATTTCGCAACCATCCACCGTAGGATAATCATATACCGTATACCCCAATTTCTTGCCATTTAGAGAGGGAAAATCAAAATAGTCACTGGATTTTGGGGCTGCGACGCTTTTAGACAAACCCATTCTCAGCCTGAAAATAGGCGACAAAAAAAAGAACTTGTCATTTTCCAAATTACACCACCATGAGTAGGGATGTAAATCCATGTATATAAACCCAACCCATTTTGCACCAAACTAACCTACCTACAGCGCTGAGTATCCGTACGCATAGCCTCCACGGTAGCCCATTCCCTGTGCCTCAGAGAGCTTGAGAACAAATCACTGGGATACACAGCCCTCGGAATATGAAGATGTCAGAAAAAATCGCGAAACCCCGAAAAAAACTCATTGTTGATGGTCATGTTCACCATTAGATTCATTAGATTCCCATTTTTTGCGCAAATAAGTCAGCTTCTAGAAATCAGAAGAACTCATGGCACAGCTGACCTATGCCATCCTGCCTTCGAGGCTGCATATTGCGGTGGAGCGTAGCCTGACATCGGCAAGGCATCTCAGCTGAATCACACGATATTCCCCACTATATTCGGTCGTGCCACCAGCCCACAATCATCAACCAACAGTTTTTTGAAACTGTTCCAATGAGTGGTCGAAATTTTGGTACCCAAAAACTGGCTGTTTTTAGACCAACAAATGAGTGTGTTTTTATTGGCATCCGCATGACCCCCAAACTGCCCTGTGCCTTGCGTGGGCGGTGCTTTGCCACCATGTGCTTTGCCACCATGCGCTGCTTTGCCGCCAGGCGCTTTACCACCGGGCGCTGCTTTCCCGCCGAATCCCTTGCCACCCTGCGACGTGAAAAAATAACCAAACTGTCGTCCCTTACTCGTTGAGAACGGAATCCGTTCATGGATTGTGATAATCATGTATAATAAATATAATAATCATATATCATAATCATGTATAGTCCCATTTTTTATCATCAAATATCATCAACCAAGCCTGGCAGCCTTAGGTTTTCTTCACACTGCTCAAATCACAAGGTCACGCCATGTCTCGCGTCTCGCCTTCTGCCCTTGTCCATGCTGGTCTGGTCGCACATTCATGGCTCCGAGACCATTGGCATCCTGATACCTAGACCAGAGGCATCACGACGTGTCGTAAAGGCGTGTCGGCTTGGCTCCAAATGGTGGGTTCAACATACTGAAAAAGATCTAAAAAGCACCAAAACTTCAAAATCTTTTTCAGTTTTTAAAGCTTGCAAATGTTGAGCATATCCAAAAAATAGGAGATTCACCGCCATTGAAAAATGCTTTCGTTTGAATGGTGAATCTGGATTTTCTGAATCATGGGATGGAATTGGGTAGCCCATACTACTACAAGCCACAAAAACAACCGTGCAAAAGAAGTACTCAACTCTCACATGAAAAAAAACTGCTCGTCTCTCTCCTTCTCTCCCTACTCAAAGACGGAATACAACAGGGGCCGGCAACTGTCCCATTTTGGGAATATTGGACATCACCTTATAGTAGCCATGGCATTGACCATATACCGATTTTGGTTGGGTGATGTTCAATGGGGACATTTAATGACCCATGTATAAGATGATCGTATTGAAACTGCCGTTTTTCACGAGCCTCTTTCAGCACCTGAGTAGATCATAGTAGATCTATCCGATAGGAGAACTAGAACTTCAGTCGTCCCACCGTCAGCCCGGGTCTGACCGTGGAAGGCGCACAGGAAAAAGGTCACAGCACAACCAACTCCGGGCAAATCCTCCTGCACATCCTGATGCTGGCGATGCTTCCATATGTATGAAAAGTTCTGCACGCTCCAAAAACCAGGATAGTTCATCTTTGGGATGTTTATCCAATGTAAATATATATATATATATACACATATCATTTTCTGCTTGGCAACTATGTCTATGTCCTGGTTGAATGTTTGCAATACGACATTGTTCACTCGGGTTGACGCACGGCGATGTGACACCACGACCCTTCGTTTGGGTTCTTGCAACCGATGCATTTCGTCAATTCCTCACGGATTCTCAAAATAGGGTATCCCAGGTATCCCAAAATTTGCTGATTTGTCATCGTGTTCCTAAGGTTGTCATACCCATTTTAATAGTCCTTTTCGTTTAAGAATTAAATGCCTAAACATAGACAGATTTTTCCCATACTCAAGGAATAGATTTGTCTAATTAGGGCATCCAACCCATTTTCAGACCCATAACAGTCCTCTGCCAGGAGATAGATTTTCCCATTGTTCCTGGCCCCAGCTGAAGTGCACACCATGTGGATATCTCATGGGGAGATACCAACCCTCGGATCTCATGGCGATAATCCACGAGATCAAATAGTTTAGATTATATCAAATATCCTTCCAAATATCCAAAAAAAATATCTTTCAAATCATCAAATATCCAAAACAAATATCTTTCAATGGCCATTTATACTGGATTTACCCATTAAAAATGGCCATTTTCCATAGTTATATCCTTAAATTGTTTAAAGATATCCAAGATATCTCCATATATCCAAAACGACGATGCCATTGCTCGCCGCGCCTGTGGGCTTCGGGATGATCAATCTCCTGGGTTGCCTCGCATGGCGCCATGGAGCCTGAAATATATAAAGTACATTAATATAAAGCGATAATTATAATCATTATCATTATTATCATCATTTTTATTATATATATATGGAGATATGATTATATATGTATGTGCATAATATATATATATACATATATACATATGTATGTGCATATGTGTGTATATATAGGGAAAAATCCTGTAAATGTTCAAAATTATTTCATTCCAAAGGTACAATAACTAGGGTTTACGCTAGATATACCTATAGTGGAGTTTATAAACATAACTGGGGGGCACAACATTGTGTGAGCTGTGAACAGTGATATGGCTGGATAAACGAAAATAAGTCACTCACTTGAAAAGTTCGGCCATTTGGGGATAGTTACCCCATACATTTACCATCATTTTGTGTTGACATTATATTAGTGGCAATCTATATGCTTGCTAGCTGTTAATGGTTGGGAATAAGTATTACTGAAATGGGGTTGTTCATGGTGATATTGATCATCAATAATGACATACCCTTGATAGTTTTTTCCCAACTTTAATGGCTTTACGCTGATAATCATCGGGTTGTCAAAAAAAACTGGGCTGTTGAAATGCCCAAAGAAGCATTTCGGTAGCAAGTGAAGTCACTTTTTGGATGTACCCCACCTAAAAAAGCGCAAGGGCCCGCGCATCCGGGGTTGAAATTAGTGCCTGAAAGTCCGATGGTGGCCATGGACACATTTTGGATGTGCAAGAGACAGTTCATTCAAATGTGTTATGTCTGAGGAGCAGGTCGAAATGGCCTCAGACCAAGCGATGGACTGTCATGGAAATGTGTATGTCTGATTATTAATGTCCCCAGAATGTCAACCCTGGATTAATAAACCCTTAGGCTTATTTTGGGGGGTAGCATTGCCAAGTATTGGATTATCAATGATTATCATTATTTGGGGATATTTGGGGATTACCCCCCAAACGAATAAACCTTGGTTTATTCTCAACGTCTTGACCCATACCCATTCTTGTCGACTATGCCCATTCTTGAAGAAGCCGACTGCGGCCTGGATCCAACCAAATTTGTCGAACCTCGGTCGCTCAAATCCAGAAAATAAGAATCCTGGGATAATCCTCGCCATTATATGTTCAGATGCCATTCACATATATAATATGATTCTATATATATACATATATGCACATACATATACATCTATATAGATATATATGGACTATGGATGACTATGGTGTATCCATGTGTATCCTGTCTCCCTCATTGGAGCTGAATCCGAGGACATGGCCAGTCCAGTACTGTGCCTCGAATGCGCTTGGTACCTGTCGCTTCGGCGTAAGCACAGATGACATGTGTGGCTTCGAACTAAGGTCTAACCATGAATTCCCCCTATCTTTCCATTACTGGTTAATACATGTTAATACTATAGTTCATACGCCATAACCATTGGATAATAACCATTTATTCTGAAATAACCATTAGATGCTCAACCATAATAACCATTTATTCTGATAATAACCATCAATAATTATGATGTTCTCAACCATTGGATTCTCGTTGATTTTCCACTTTTCAGACCCCTGGGGCCGTCACTGACCAGCGTTCGTCCTCCAGGGCCTGTGCTGTGTCATCAGATGGCGTGAAACCGAAATCGGGAACTGTCAAAGGGCCCGAAAAATGTGAAAACAATGATGAACTTAGTGTTTTTGTCACGTTGTTTTGACCTTGATTTTCATGTTCAACAATGATTGACTTAGTACTTTGGACAATGTCTTGCAGTATTCAACTACCTAGAACGGCTGCGACAAACTGGAGGGCTCCCCTCTTTCGTATCCTCAACGAACCACTGGGAATTTGGCATATCTATGGATCTATGGTTGAGACCAATTGTTCTCTTGTCACGTCAGGATAGCTACTAACCCTCCATCAATCTGGCAACGGGATATGCCCCATTTATAATCTACATCCAGTAAAATAGATGAAAATAGATGCTTTACCCCATTAGAAATTTCTAGATCTTGATGCCACTTATAGATGTTTAAAGCATTTCGGTCGCCCATTTATTTTCTGAAGGCGGCCTCTAGCAGCAGGTCGCATGGCGTCGTGATCCCTCCGGTGTATTTCAACAGAGGCTGTTGCATAAGGCTCCATCTGGGCCTTGCTGAAATGAAAGTTGAGCTATGCTCCCATGGCAATGCTCAAATGATGTTGCTGAAATCTGTCGCTGGCGGAATCTGTTCTGTGACTCGTACCGAAATGGCCTGGGCGTGTCGAACAATGTCCCTTGGACAGGAGTCAAGCCCCAGAGCAAAAGAGCATCACTGCAACCATTTCCGGAGGTGGCTGTTGATACACACACAAAAAAAACATCAAAAATTACTAGGGTAGTGTATACTCAAACGAATCCATGTTTATCGTCATTCTCGCCACTGAACTTGCCGTAAATTGGCGGTAAATCACCCACTACTGGACAAACCGATTTTTTTTTTTGTTGCGAGGGCGCAGGCCTTCTGCATTGAGCCACCATACATTGGCATCACCGTGAGAATCTCCGGGCCGCATCACTTCCAAAAAAATCAAACAAGGCATTGAACGTGTTCAACATGTTGATCTCTCACTTCGGCCCGATGATACTTCCGGCATCGCTTACTGATTCAAGACATCTGAATGGCACAGTTTTTGCCCTCAGACGGTGCCGTCATGGACCATGGGTCGCCGAAGCGACCGTTGTCCACGGACGGTACGAAAATGAAGCATTGCTGGAAGATCAGTCTTCAGGCGGAAGTAATACTCTTCTAGAGACGTGGAGTATCATCTACCGATATATTATCTCATAAACATCTATATGTAAATATATGTGTATATATATATATATACATACATGTATGTATCCATATCCCATAGGCATATTATACATGTTTGAACAAAATAGAGAAAATAATTATGAACCATTCATCCTTCTGAACATTTTTTGGTTGCAAATCTTGACTTCCTTTGATCATCTGCAAAGGTTACAGAAAATAGGCAGGCTGGCGACACGTCTCGCTCGCTAGCTGCACCATATTTTGTGTCTTCAAACAATTAGTCTACAGCAAGCTGGCAACAAAAATATGCCACAACTCAGGTCTTGTATGCCCTCCCAGCATCACTTTGCCGCGTGTAGGCTGCAAAATGCTGAGCCTCGACACCCAAAAACTGTCCTCATGGGGATCGGACCACAGTACGACGAAAACTGAGTTGGAAGCAAAGGAGGCCATCAAGTCATCCTGGAGGCCATCAGGTGGAAAGTCAGTCGTCATGTCCAAAAAGGAATGGTTCAAGTGTAGTTAACATAGTGGCAGGACATCTTGTTGAACCGGGGAGACCCGTCGACTCAACCCAGATTCAACACGAATCCAGTTGTCATAGTCAAGTCTAGTCACGATCCGCAGTAGACCAGTTGTCGCTTCACAAGCCACTATTAGGTATGACTATAGGAATCAGTCGAACAGTAGTTTTTTTCATGGCTCAGGGACTCAGGTTGAGCAACTCGCAAGTCCTGTTTCCCTGGGGAACTCGGTCGACGCTCCTGGTGAATAAAGGAACTTTTTCTTCTGTTTTTGTGACGACCAGAGTGGCTGTGAGAAAATGCCTGGAGAAAATGATGATCAACAAAAAAGGAGGCCGGTGCAGATGGTTTTTTTCAGAGAAACTCCTGGATTTTTCTGTTGCGGTCATTGATTTGTTTCCCAACCTCGTGACCATGACCATCAAGAACTTCATTTTTATCGCACCGTAACCCCTTTGAAAATGCCAAAAATGATTGGATTTTACTTGTCTATCCTTGTTGCTTTGTTATCAAAATCAAAGCGAGAGACACACCAATTCGACACAACAGGCAGAGGCGTTCTAGTCATTGTCAAATACATTCGAGACAACAACAACAACAACAACAACAACAACAACGACAACGACAACAACAACAACAACCACAACAACCACAACAACCATAACAACCACAACAACCACAACAACCACAACAACAACAACCACAACAACCACAACAACCACAACAACAACAACAACCACATCTCCCGGACCACATCTTCCGGACCAAAGGCGGACCCAAAGCTCCTTCAATGGGAATGCCTGGGGCAACGAAAGTCAAGGCATGTCTTAGAATCCTCTAAGACTTTATGAAGCATCCTGGTGGTTGGAAACAATGTGGGAAACCCAATCATAAACATAAACCTACCATTTGGGGATGGTATGTATGTATATATATATGTGTGTGTATCATCCATGCATTTATAGTGATTTTCAGGATGGTTAATTTCTGGGTTTACCACATTACTCGAGGATACACGTAGGACAGGATCCCTCTGTTCACATTCGCGGCGAAAAATCGGGGTCACTCCAAGGGATTCAACCTCGAATCGAAACCTCCGACCTGATTCGCTCGACTCAAAATGATTCGTCGAAACCTCCAAATGGCTATGGATCAATACCTATGAAAATACCATTTTTAGGGGGATGAACATCCATTTTAACCCAGCTATTTTGATGTGAACAGAAGGGGTACAAGGTTTTGACACACTGCCAAATCTGACCTTCTTTCAAGATCTTTCAAGATCTTTCAAGCCTTTCCCGATGTTCAGCCGAGGTACCATGACATCAGCATAGCTTGGCACATCTGATCTGCCCCGGGATGAAACCTGAGTTGATCTGAGCTTTACCTCAACTCATTCAACAAAAAACATCCGCATACCTAGAAACAGAAGCTTCAAGTAGGACTTTTTCTCTATAAAAATTAGGAAAAAAGAAATGGGAAGGTCAGCAGCTGGTGGTTTCAAATTTCGAGGTATGGAACACGAAGATTCAGTCAGAAGTACAACCACCCAGCAATGTTCGTTCATCACGTTCATAATTTTCCCCATGAAAATTGCCGTGTGGGGCTAATCAACCATTTTGAAGGATAAGACATGATAAGACCCAAAATGTTGATGTTTGAATCCACAATTCTGAATTCACTGGTTTTATACTTTAAAATGGTTTTTATCCCATAGTTGATTAGAGATTAACTAACCATGGCCAATCTTAGATACCCTGCAAAAAATTAAATTCTGAGCTGGTGAACGTAGATAGTCCCAGTGATACCAAAGAGACTAGTTAGAATTTAAAAACCCATCCAAGATGCCCCCAGTTATAAATGGCTTATAAGCCCATGAAAACTCGTTCGATATATCACCTACCATAGTGACTTTGGAGTTATGTTCACCAACTATAAAACCAGTTGATTGACCTAGTACCCTCTGGTAAACGTTTACATAACTATTGAAAATCACCATGCTATTCATGGGAAAGTCCACGAACTAAATCACCATTTTCAATAGCTATGTTAGTCATTACCAGAGGGTAACTATTGACCTAGTTGGTTTATAACAATAAAACCAGTTAGTTACTAGGTCAATAACCATTTAAACCAACTCAAAAGGATCATAACTCCCCAGTTCCGATGGGAAACCCCAGGCAGTTAGGCTGCGGCTGCGGTACGGGTCGAGGCGAGACCGCAGCTCGGGTAGCAGCATAGGAGGTGGTGTGGTGACGGATTTGACGAAGCCTCTGGTGGCCAGGCTTTTTCTCTATTTGAATGGCAGAAAAATGGTGATTTTCCTGGGAAAAATTGTGATTTTACTGAGGAAAATCTTGATTTTGCTGAGGAAAATGCTGCTTTTACTAGAGAAAATGGGGATTGAACCAGGGAAAATGGAAGTTTTATTGGGGTAAATTAGGATTCAATGACATTTAATGGGATTGAATGGGAAGATTTTGTGTGGGAAATCCAATAATAGGAATTTATATACCAAAATCATGTGGGCCCCACTTTCACCAAGAAAATCGAAGGATTTGCTGGTGTTTGCATTGTTTGGGGTTTAGGGTACACTACCCTATTCCATCCAGTAGAAAAAACATGTTGCCTATGAAAATGGCCTTTGTGGTGGCATACCCCTATTTTCACACCCACTATCATCAGGATCCTGTACATCAACGAATCACTCTTGTTGGTCGATTTGATGGCAATAGTCTTGCATATGTTTTTTTGCAGCCATGCTTAACGGTTCATTGGTTGCTTGGCTTGGTATTAACTCTTGAATTAGCAAGCTTTCATTCCACAGGCCAAACTGCCAATCAACAATCTTCGCTGTTCATAGTTGATTCTTAGAGCTTTCAATGTTCACGAAAAGGATCGATGAGTCGAAATTTACCCTGGACTCCCCTGCTTTTCGGATCAAGAAATACTGTTGTCAGTCTTGTCTCAAAGTTTGGAACCTTGTAACCCCAAGAATCCCATGGTTACTGGTCATTTTGCCATATTTTGCCCTTCAAATAACCATATTTGGATGCAAAAATCATCCATCTTCATCCCATGTAGCTCTTTCCCCTGCTGAATCCCTTGGTTTTCACAGATCTTCATCCAGGTTCCAGGCAGCTCCTGACTGCTAGGCCGACCCCTTAGACCTCACTGCTTCTGGATGTATGGAAATGGTGGGAAAATATGGAGGCTTTGATACGCAAATAACTATCTGGTTGGTGGTTTCAACTCAACCCCTCTGAAAAATGATGGAGTTCGTCAGTTGGGATGATGACATTCCCAACTGAATGGAAAAATACAACTCATGTTCGAAACCACCAACCAGCCAAAAAATAGAAGTTAACCCAAAATTGGTTGTCTCAAAATCTCATCCATATGTTGTAGATGTTTTGGGGAATTTAGCCATAACAGATTGGAGATGACAAAGTGCGAATGTACACTTGAAAAGCTGGCAGCGGGATGTAAGAAAGTATAAAAACAACCATCTTTTATGGGAAAAAATATGGTCTAGTTACGGGGACAGTTCAGAATGTGGGCACTTTCTCGGGTATATTCAAAACTTGCTTGGATCTAACCCCCAAAAATTTCCGGCCTTATCTCGCTCGGGGAAAGAAGGAAACTTCGCCACCGAATCGCTTGGGGCACCGACTCTCTGACACCGAATGTTCAGGACTATCCTGGAAATGGAAACCATTTTCATGGCAAAGACATGCAAAGACTGTGAAAAGGGCATTGGGTGAAAAGAAAGGCAGTTGAACTGACATTCTGCTGTCCATGTGTGTCCTGAAAAAATCTCTTGGACATACCAAACACCGGCCGACGCGCTGATTTTTTTCGTTGAACGGAAGCATCAAATCTCCAGGGCAAACCCAACCCCCACCTGGCGTCCAAGAGCCTCGGCCTCCTCGGATTGGTGACCCATTTGTGGGGCTTTTCCGCCAGTCCCAGAGTCCGATGATTTCGGCTCCCGCATTTCCAGTGATTTCATGGCAACTCCGGGGATCTCAATGTCAGGCATTCAAAAACGCTTGTGAACTCTTGTGTTTTGACAATCAAAACATACTCAGTGGTTCGCAATGGAAAAAAAATCCGGAACTCAAAGAGGCAGGAATGATGATGTTTTTTTTCAGCTCCATCCCCTCTAGTTGACTGGAATGCCGGCTCCTCTCGCAATAGAACCTCTTCCAGCGGCTCCTGTGAAGTGTGTTGGAGAACAGGCACTGAAAAACTGCATCAGTGTTTTCAAAGCCAGAGGCACTTTAGAAAATAATACACATGGCTACTTGCATGCTGGTGTTATAGTTGCCACATCAAGAAACATAGAGACCACGCAGTCCAGGCACTCAAAAACTAAATTGATTACAGAGAGGAATTCCGATGGATCCTCAGGACTTGTTCCTTGCAATACATTCGCAGCCTCCAAAAACTGCAACCCTTCAACTCCAGAGCAGTTTCACATGACCTGCACTTTGGCATCGCCGTTCAAGTTCTTCGGAACTCCATTTTTAACCTCAGCTGATCGCAGATTCTAATGCGGTATCACTATCACTGAGGAGCTCAATGAGTGTATTCACACAAGCATGCAGCATACTTTCCTTGGGGAAGCCCCAGAAAGCCTTGCTGCGCATGCTTTTAGCACTGTTCACCATTTTTTAACCCCTTGGGCGCTGTTGAAAGGGTGAGGAAAGCTCTCTGAGCCTCAAGCAAATGCATTCAACTCGGCCATGCGCTCCAAGCTCATTCCTGCAGCAGCTGGTCAAATGTCATTAGCTTGCGGGTACAATCTGAATGATACCCGATGGTTATATGGGTGATGCTCAACAGTTGTACGATGTTGTACGTGCATGTAGATTAACTAAAAAAAAAAAAACCAGCGCCAGTGTCAAAAAGGATCAAAAAGGCCTACAGTACTCCCTGTCAAAAATTGGACGTTCTTTGGTCCTTGTGCACCCAGAGACGTGCATGACGAGGTCGAGGAAGCAGAAGTTTTGCCTTTTTGAGAATATAATGGGATAGAACCAAGCAAAGGGGGTGATTGAACCCCAGAAAATTAGAGATTCATGATTTAACCAAGAAAAACATACAAAAACGAGATTGAACCAGCAGAAATTTGGATTTTACCAGCATCATCGATAAAAAACTTGTCCGATCTTGGGATGCCATCACTCCGTGGCCGCCACCTCTCGGCGACTTTCGGCGCTCCTTAGCTATGCAAAGTCCATCCACATCCGTGGGAGGCACATGGGTCTACAAGGTGGTGCCCCATAGTTAGCTAAGTTGGTTTATAAGTCCCATAACTATGGTTTATGGCAGATATAACTATAGTATTCATGGGGTATATAAACCCACAAACATCACTGGGGGGCACCATCCTGTACAAATGTAATATCTCGGTATCCACATTTCTTGTGATTTACAATGATTTCCACACGTGCATACACTGCAAAAACATCTTTGACTTACTTCCAATCGAAGCATACGAAACAGCCACATGAGCGTTTTGTGATCCCGACAAGGCGTTTCAACTCCTCCCTCTCGCTCATGAGCATTGAGACCTGCGACGGAGATTTTCACTGCTTGAAACCCAATTGATGGCCACTTCAATAAGGAAAATCAAGTAAATAAATAATAAGTATTAATAAGTAAACAAAAACAAACAAAGAAACAAACAAATAAATATACCATATGGTTATTTAACATAGCCATGGATAATCACCATGTTTAAGAACGGTAAACCATCTATGAATGGGCCATCTATACCATGGCTATGTTAGTCATAACCAGAGGGTAGATAAACAAGTGCTTTTCAAAACCATGGGATGGAATGTCAAGCCCGTGCCTCACATTTGATGGTCAGATATGGTCCCCACTACATAGCATCGATGGGTGGCTTCAAAACTCTGAGACAACTCCATCAGCACCTGCTTCAGCAGATTGTTTTGGATCATGTTGAGCCTGAGTCAAGCCAGAGAGGTGTTGTTGCGTGCCATGCGTTTTTTCATTGTCCCATCCCTACAGTAGATTTGACCGAAGAACCCAACAGTCGGACTCCAATATGGGTATGTCTGAAAATGGTGTATACCCCCAATTATAGCCATTTAGTAGGGATAGTGATCATTAACCATTGGGTGTAGGGGTACACTATTTTCAGACAAACCCATATAATCATTTTCAGGACCCGTTTTTTTTCAGTGGTGTAGTTCGTTGAACATGTTTTTACAACAAGCATCTGCTGGAAAAAAACAAGCAGATCTCACGGATCCGTTGTATCCAAACTCTTAGACAGCTAAACCTGGCCGAAAATTCACCACAACAACTCTTGAAGGATTACGATTCAAGATTCTTCACCAAAAAAATGATGCAGTAAACTGCACATGAATATCATGAATTGTCCATTGATGCCCAATTTTTGAGCCATACCCCAAAAAAAACTGTGGTCCCTGCTTTTTGACTCGCTCTTTCAGGCGAGCATTCTCAGCTTTGGTCATGTCTCGTTCCTCCATCGAGTACCGCAGGTCGCTATGAAATGACCAACGTGAAACGTGTGCTCAACGACAAATCAAATCCTGGGGTTGCAAGAGTCGCACACTTTTTCAAGTGCCTGCTTCTTTTGCACAAAGATTGACAGCCACTAAGTGGCGGTCATCGGCGCAAAACTATTTTGTTGAATGAAATGCCTCAATCCAGAAACAGGATTGTTCAGACAAAAATAGCATCCACAGAGTCTTTGCTTGGCAACCATTCGACAGGCCTCTTCTTGGAAGCAGACGCAGTTGAATTGGAAGCTAGCATTCCGTGCTAATTTCTAAGGTCTTGTTGTAAGACTTCCAGTGTCATGCTCGTCTTTTGGAGCAAGTTTCGAAAGCTGATCTCTTCAGAAAATGAGGAGTTGATCTTAAAATAAGGTACTTCGAATTTTGATGGTTTATCATCATTTTCCGCATGAAAATCGCAATGTTGGGTGGAGAGACCCCCTTCAAAAGAGACCTGAAACGACTTACGGCCGTGACTCTGATCAACTCTCGCCCACAGCCGCTTCAATATTTGGGTCGGTTGCCACTGCAGCAACCACCTTCCAGCAGTGGATATCCATCACCAAAGATTTCCTCCCGATCGCCCCATGGATTGGTGCACCAGTTGGTCAATGTTGGTCAATTTCACTACAATGTGGGGCCCCCGTTCGATAGCTAAGTTGGTGAACATAACTCCAATAACTATGGTTTATGATACGCAAATAACTATAATATTCATGGTCTTTATAAACCAACTAACAAAACTGAGGGGGGCCCACATTGTAGTATTTCATTAGGCATCATGATCGGTGGGTGTATCTGTCATGGGGTTCAAGTAAACCCCTTGGATCATAGGTCGACGTTGAAGCTGGCTTGGACAGGGGTGTTTTGTGGTGCTGCGTGCAGTTTCCTGAACATGTTGTTCTATCCTGAACATGCATCTTCGAAATGGTCTACAAACACATCTACAAAAACTAGGGACAAGTTGCCTTTTGATATGTTTCATGTTTTTCGCGTTAATGACACAGCTCTTCAAATGCAACATGTCTGGGTGAGTTTTTCAGTCGCTCCTTGAGCTCTCGCGGGTCGATATTTCGCAGGTCAAAGTCATCATCAGAATCCTCCGATCAGGTCTGATTAACATCATCGCCTTTTGGTGTCACTAAATGGAGCAGAGGCTATCTGGGCTATCTATAGTTTCCCAGTAAATTTGGGGGAATGAACATCCATATCATCCATAACATATTTCAGCTCAAAAAATGTGAGCAGAAGGGTGCCAAGATTTTTTTTGTTTTCCAATACAGATACAACAAGATTTAACGGTAGCGCCAATTCGGGATGCGTCGCGCACAACACAGAGTGATCCATCTGCTGGTGACAAAAACGTGCTGGTTGGTGCTGGAAATGAAAGATCTAGCTTTGTCCAACAAGGGAAGCCACGTTGGAATTTGGCTATGATCATCTGCTTAGCTCCCAAAAATGTCACATTGAAAAAAGAGGTTTCATCCCAGGATCCCTCCCGGAAAAACCTGAAAATATGCAAGTATAATCAAGTATATGTAGTCTAGTAACACATCCAAACCCCAGGAAGAAAAATGGATTATTAACTACCACGCCCTGCAAGATATGTCCTTGGAGCACGCTCCGCTTCGCCATTTCCAAAAGAAATAGACCAGCAGACCGGCGAAAAGTGCCGTGAAAAGAAAGTCCGTTAGTGGGCTGAAGAGACCTGGCTTGATGTTCCAGGAATATGAGGATTTGGCAAAGATGAGGATTAACCAAAACATTTGGTGATATTATGATGTGCATATACATAGATACATGTGTATAATATATATATATATAACATATGTAAAAATTACGCCAGCAAAGACCCCAGATAGCAAAAGATATTTTTTGGTGGCAACCAAGTACTCGCCTTTTTTGCTACGGAACAAACGTAATCTCCATAAGATCCCAATGTCCACACTGCCATAGACACCAGCCACTCCCTGCAGCAACACCAGCACCCAAGCTTGATAGCACACACCGCACTTTGACAGCACTACCCTGTACCAACAAGCCAGCTCCAAACTGCACACAGCACTCTGACAGCAGCACCCTGAAGAAGCATTCTGCACTGACACCCTGCAACGGCACCCTACAGCAGCGGCACCAGCAGGCCAACTCCAAAACCCATATCGGGTGGTTTTGGGGAAAGTCACTTGTGCGACGTCTGGGATGGAATGGACCTCATGATAACAACAACGACAACACCGCCACCACCACCACCACAACAACAACAACAACTACAACTACTACTACTACTACTACTACTACTACTACTACTACTACTACTTCAACTACAATTACAACTACAACTACAACTACAACAAACCCGACAGGGAACCCTTATGGCATCACCGGTGTGCGAAGCTCTACAATTTGCATGTACCAGATTTAGCGACAACCCCCCAGGGCCCCAGCGTTTCCGAAACGGGCCTTTGTTCCGAAACTGGTTGCTGATGAGGAAGGTGATCAGCAATGGATCCGCCAAAGGGACGGAGTGTACGCCATCAAAGCCAGACATGCCGGGAGCATCCAGCTGGCCAGTCCAGTGCGTGACCCAAATCTGGTTGGGATCCTTTGTCAGGTCCTCATGCAGCGTTTCGAAACAACTAAAGTTGAAACCACGCTTGAATTTCTACTACAAATAAGTTGAAGATGCCCTCATCAATGAATTCATTTGTTAGTTAGGGAAAATGCTACGCGTCTTTCACAACGGAGTTAAAACCAAGGTAATTTTACCCCAAATTGGATGGGAGTTTCTGTATTTTTTTCCAACTTAACCAATTCTGGCAATTCAAGGCTGAAAACACATGCGAAAGGAGGAGATTACTGCATTCCATGTGACTCAAAAAGCAGTGCAAAGTGCGGATCATAATACATCCTATAGGTAATGTGGTAAACCCAAAAATAAACCGTCCCCACACAGAACACACAAGAGCAATCACTGCCGATTTTCTCCGGACCCATGCATGTGTGGCGCGAATGCGCCTTTCTATCCACTAAGGGGTGTGTCTCAAAACAATAGCACGATGTGTCTCCGAATGATAGCACGGCATGCCAAACAGAAGGATGTTGAAGGCTAGTATGTTGCTGTATTCAAATGTTCAAGACAAAAACCTCACCAAATTTTGAGACGATCCCACTTGCAAAGCGCAGCTTTAACAACGGCTCGATCTCCTTGCGTTGTGCAAGATCACAGCTGTACAAGGGAAGCCGCAGCACGCATTCACTGCAAAAGTGAAGGAATGGCTGGAAGCTCTGTGCACTAGAGGCCACAGCACCAACGCGGATGGCTGGTGGCTACGTCCTAGCACTTCCAACCGACGAGATCTAATCCTGACCTGTGACATAAATTA
>Ga0126342_10001348_pt1 | contig 34059 bp, 34 predicted proteins | sample Cyp1metagenome_FD_92528 | JGI IMG/M metagenome (GOLD analysis project Ga0126342, IMG submission 92528) | Coral microbial communities from Lord Howe Island, Old Settlement Bay, Australia - Cyphastrea 1 metagenome | ecosystem: Host-associated > Invertebrates > Cnidaria > Coral ...
ATTTTGTAGTTGGGTCTTTGCCATCCAAAGTTCCGACCAACATAAATTCGGAGAACATTTTGTAGTTGTCAATGATTGAATTTAGTTGGATCAAGTGTTGACCCCGTGAATTTATGTTGGATGTTTCAACTAACTTAACATATACAATTACAAAATGAAAATGATGATTTGAAAGGAATCAACTACAAAATGATTCCAAATACAAAATGGGGGGCACAACCCCTCCTGTTTGTACAAAAAAATCCTGGCTGGCAATCTGCACACTGTACTGTAGCCCAAGTCCTCCCCATTTCGTAGCTGAAATTTGAGGGTGGATCTATTTGCTCAGCAACATGTCAAAGGCATTCAGAGGTTGCATTTTTCAAGCGTCCAAATGTAAAAATAGTCCAACACATGAAAAGGTGCCAGGCATCTGAGAGGCTCACGACTGTCGTCACTTTTCAAACATGTTCTAGGAGGGAATTGAAAAGGCTCAAAAACGAAGCTTTAGTACCGTTAGCAATATCAACATCATCATCATCATCATCATCAGAATACGGTGAGAACATACAGCAGCGTAGACTGATGCATGTGTAGACGTGCAAGAGCACCTACAGCGTAGCATGACGTATGTGTGGAAGCGCAAGAGAATCTACAGAAGTGCAAGAGAATCTACAGCGTAGCATGACGCACGCTGACAAGCGCAAGAGAACTTACAGGGTAGCATGACGTATGTGTGGAAGTGCAAGCTACAGCAGCGTAGCATGACGTATGTGTGGAAGTGCAAGAAAATCTACAGCGTAGCATGACGCATCTGTAGAAGTGCAAGAGTACCTACAGCGTAGCATGACATATGCATGTCCCTACTTGGCCCAGCCGTAAAGCCTATAGGCTTTACCCCCATTTGTCCCGAATGGATTCATTCTGGGGGTTTGGGCAGTTCATTCTGGTCATTGGCTTGAAGGAGGAATCAATCTGGAAAAAATATTCCTGCACATACATTGCTCTGATGCACTGTTCCTCTGCTGCGGTTAAGTGCCTCTGTGTGTGCACTTTCGTTTGGTTCAGGCCCATGATTGCGAACTCCTCCACGGTAATCTGCCCGTCGCCGTTTAAGTCTGTCAGGTCAAAGAGCTCTCGAGCTGGGGTGCATTCCATCTCATTGTCATGGCTGACTTCAACTTCATCTGTCATGTCGTGTGAACAGTCGCTGCAGCAAGGAATGTTTCCCATTGACGGAAATGTCTGGGATACTTCGTGCTTTCCTTGTGAGCCAACACGCCGACTGAGTTCAAGAGGCTCATATCTCAAAAATGCTCAGACCTTTGCTCAAGCATTTTAACATGCCCGAACTTTCAGGGTCAATTGTTGATGCCAGGACGAATCCTGCCATCCAATGACATATCTGCAATGGTTGAGGATGCATTGACTTTCAGAAGATTTATCGAACCGAAAGGACTGCACCATCAAGTCAGCTACCTGACGCTGGTGCCCTCCAAGGAATTCCATGAATTGTCCCCTTCAACACCAGGTCCCGGACCGCAATCTGCTTGCAGTGGACCAACGGCACCCGCAAGTTCACAAGTTGACAGACCTGCGGAATGGTTATCTTCTGAAGTCTGGAGGCTTTCATGATGCCACTCGAATCAAGTCGTGCCAAAATCCGAATGAAATGGATAAATTGTGTAGGCTGATGAGGGATTGCACACCCTTCAAGGAAGGCTTGATGGTACCGTCATACTATGTATAAATCACTGTTTGACGCAAAGACTGGGAGTATGAAGGAAGAAAGGTCAAAAAGGTGCTCGCGTCATATCACGTCCACCTTTGTTCAGCAGGTCGATTCCATTGGATTTTCGAGTCCCACGCCATATGACCCTCTTGGGCCATATCTTCTGGATAGCCCTCTGCGCATCTGAAGGTCCAGCTCCAACTCATGACATCTCAGAGTCTCTCAACTGGTGGAGTTGCGCGGGGCATTTCATGGCCGTTTCGCAGGGGTAAAGTCACACTGGTATTAAAACTATTGGCTCTCAATAGGTGTGAATTTATCTGTGAGGTTTATCGCATCGCCGAGTCCAGCACACAGACACAGCAATGAATTCCAACGCATGCTATCAAAAATGTTGCAGTGCCAAAACATTCAGATACTGTAGAAATTGGAATCCAGCATCCCCGGCCAGTGAATACGGTTTCACAGCTGTAGTCGGATGTCAAGGGGAATCATTATTCAGTATATACATGTATGTGTATACCTATTCATGTCCATATTCCCGGCCTGGTTTACTACTACATGGGCGAGGAGGATGGTGCCAAGCCATATCTTGTTGCTCAAGATCGCCGCACTGGAATGATGATGTCAACATCCCTGAGGGAGAAATGTGTGGCCGACTTGACAGCGACGAAGCTCTTGGCAAAGTTCCTGGACGTCCTTGGATACCGGGAGGTGGTCTTGAAGAGCGATAGCGAGAGGGCCTTGATCGCACTGAAAAGAGCCGCAGCCCGACAATCAAAAGGGCTGGTCAGGGCAATTCATGGGGAGTCACCAAAAGGAGATTCAAAAGCAAATGGAGAAGCCGAGCAGGCAGTTCGAGAGATAAAATGGCGGGTGAGAGCCATCACAATGATGCTGGAGAAGAAGCTCAACATCAAGCTTCCTGAAGGGCATCCTTTGCTGACCTGGGTGCCCCGCTATGCAGCAGAGCAGAGCAACAGGTTCAAGATTGGCCACGACGGCCGCACTCCAGAGGAACGCAGAACTGGGAAAAGATGGCTGAAACCAATGCCTCTTTTTGGAGAACGCATCATGGTGAAGCCGGCCGGCAAGGGTCGCAAAGGCGATCTTTCCAAGATGAAATCTGGCGGGTTTGGGGATTGAAGCTATGTTCGCCAGACGTTGTGCAACTGTTCGCAAACTTCCGCAACCTTTCGCGTGAGGACCATATGGCCGTGCCTCTGGTGAGTGCTGCAAAAGTGCTCACTTTTGGGTGTTCCAAACGTCGCCGAGCTTCGTTTCGCGTGGCATCACTTTGTGACATTCCAACATGTTTCATAATGTATCAAAAATCCTTGCAGTTTTCGTGGCAGGCGCAACACTTTTGAGACCTCCATCATTATTATATTGTGGCAAGCGCAGCGCTTCAGACGTGTCGTGTAGCATTTTTTTTGGCGAATCGCAATGTCAGGGCTGCGTCAATTGGTGACAGCGTGCAGATTCTGTGGCAGGCGTGGGGCATCGTGAGAATATCATTTTGCGCTGCACGGGCAGTATTTGGTGCTGATTCGTTCTGTGCGGACTGTCATTTTGCAAGGCAGGCGCAATATTTCCGATACTCTACACCTACACTCTATACACTCTACGCTCCGCACTCTCCTCTCTACCCTTGACACTCCACACTTTACATTCGACACTCTACACCCCACACTTTACACTCAGCACTCCACACTTTACACTCTACACTCCACACTCCACACTTTACACTTCACACTCTACACTCCACACTTTACACCCCACACTACACACTTTACACTATACACTCCACACTCTACACTCCACACTTTACACTCCACAGTGCACACTTCACACTCTACACTCTACACTTTACACTCCACACACCGGACTCTCCACTCCACGCTCCACACTTTACTTTACACTCCACACTCTAAACTTTACAGACTCCACACATCCACACATCCACACTATACACTATACACTTTACACTCCACACTCTGCACTCCACACTCGACAGTCCAGCCTCCACACTCAACGCTTTACACTTTACACTTTACACTTCACACTCTATACTTTATACTTTTCACTTTACACTTCGCACTCCACACTCTACACTCTACACTTTTCACTTTACACTTCGCACCCTAAACCTTACCCGTTACACTCTCCATGCTCCACAATCCCCAGTTCACACTCTACAAATTACATTCCCCACTCAACACTCCACTTTCTTCACGCCCCACACTTTATACTCCACCCTCGTCCGCATTTCACAGTCTACAGAGCACTGGTACGGTCATAAGGGAAAAATGTACAAGACTGTTTAAGCAACTTGTTTCACAAAAGTGTTCTATGTGATTGCATTCGGTGTTTAAGCAACTTGTTTCACAAAAGTGTTCTATGTGATTGCATTCGGTTTCGCAGGCTGCATCTTGTTTTTTCACAAATGTCACAGATCCGCGCGCAGCCGTGCCGTCACAGCCGCAGCCTGTAGTGGGACGGCATCAGGCGAATAGCTTTAGTCTAGTCTATAAATATTATATTCTAATGATGTGAATATTATATATACGTACATATGGATGTGTCCTGAAATGGGGGTAGCTCCAAATCATCCATTTTAATTGGATTTTCCACTATAAACCATCCATTTTAGGGATTTTCCATCTATGGAAAACCCCCATATCTATATACAATATATGAAAGCACCCAGCTTCTCATTCCAATCATCCAACAACTGGGTTTTCCCATTCTGAAGTTGCAACTGCACCAAGCCCTTCAGCACTGCCACGTCAGCCTTTCATGTTGACACTATATGATCCTGCGATTCGCCTGATAGTTGGTGTCACAAACTTGCCTCACATGATTTCTTTCCAGGAACAGCCCCTGGTTTGGAAATTCAAGAAATTTCGTCTTCCAATGGTTTCATGCTTTCCCAAAACAACCATCATCCCCCGAAGACGCTTTCCTCAGAGGGCCATTTCAGTCTCCACAGCGAAGTGCGGCAGCTGTGGCTGAGGTCTTTATAGCTTCCCCATGTTATATTTGTTGGCTTTGTCACCATAAGACTGCTGCTTCCATCCCCGTTCAACGTTGTCAAAATCCACGACTTATAGTGGGTCATGCAATCATGCACATGTGACCGTCCTTGCACTTTGATGATTTAGATCCGAATTTCTGTTGGTGAACCATGAGTTGTTGGTCATCTCCTTTCATGAATCCTCCACCAATCAGTTGGTTACAGAACAATGAGTCCCTCCTACTCAGTGAGTTCCTCCTACTCAGTGAGTTGATAAACACGCCCGATTCTATATATATATATATCCACCCTGAACCAAATAGGATACGAAAATGAGGTAATACAAGCATGAGCTACTCTTAATATGTTTAAATGTGTGTGTATATATATATATCCACTATGAGCCTAACCATCAACTCTAGCTGTGTTGGGATAGTCTTACCTTGGGGTTGCCAGCTGCCGCTCCTAGACCTCGCCGGAGGAAAACGACGCAAGGTGTTGATGAAGTGCCCGGGTTTGTTCAGCAGCTCCATGGCTCCTTCCCAGGGCCTTGCCGCACCAGGTGACGTGGGATATGGGAAAAAAAACATCCCCAAAATAAGAAAGCCAAAAAAGAAGAAGATCCAATCTGAGAATAGTGATACATCATGATAAACTCATGTGTTTGAGTTTGTGGGGATTCCTATCGTTGATCTTTTTGTCGGGGATCAACGCCACCCAGACCTATTAGATTGCACTGGACAAGGAATATTGCGTTTCGATCACTGGCGTCAACTTTTTTATTGGATACCAGGGTGCAGGAACTATCTATTTTTACTCTATTACTGACTTGAAAGATAAACGTGGCATCAATGCTTAAAACTGCTTTTCCCTTTCACTCAAAGCCTGCATCGTGAAAAGGCACAGCAGTCGCCCACAGCCGCCACAGCCGTCACAGCCGCGGCAACCGCCGCAACCCAGCAGCCGCCACAGCCTCCGCAGCCGCCCCATCCGCCAGTCCAGCAGCTGGTCAGCCGCCTCAGCCGCACGCACCTAGCTCCGAATTTTGTAGGTGGTATAGGTGCAACATCTCGGGCAGTTTTCCCCTCCAAAAAATGATGCGTTTTCCAGCTTGAAGAACTGACCCCTTCAACCCGCCGCTTGGGCAGGTCAGGCAAATGGGAAAATATGGTGTTTCTGGGGGGTTGTGGGGGTCAAATGTGTGGACAGGGATGAGGAAGCTATACCCACTTGTTGGTGGACAATGCTTTGTATCTTTTCACAAGGTTGCTAACCACATAGTTATATAATCCGAGTGCCAAAAGCTCTCCAAACGCTTGATACAAGCCGCGCCCCATTCGCGGGCCCAAATCGGTGGCGCGCATGAGACCAGTACTGCAATCCAATCGGCGCATGTACCTGCCACCAGCCAGAATCTCTGGCCCTACTCAGTTAGTTTCTCATGCATTGCAAGGCTGACCCTTCAACTCTTTCATCCTTTGATCTTCGCGCTATAGATTCTCATATTTTAAAGGGAACAGTCCCATCTTGCAATGACCCAGAGCTGCAACACAAGCCGCCAAACACTTTCAACTTTCAACCGCGCAGTTGCAAAAGCTCCAGCGTGGACAAGCGGCGCTTATCAGAGGAGAGAAGGATCAAATGTAACACGCATATCAGCCAGAGCACGCAGTTCTGAGCGCACTTGCCCCAGCTCCAACTCAAGATCCTGCTGACGATTGCGCAGGGACATCACATGCTGCTCACGGTGCTTCAAGGCTTGCTCGGAACTGGCTCGAATGGAAGCCAAAGGCCGCGACAACTTGCATAGCTTCAGCTTGGCATTCACAAATGCGAGCTTTGCAGGAATGATGTCCTTCTCATTCACTTTCATGCCCCAATTTTCCAAGGACAACACACGCCAATGCTGGAGGCCTTTCAAGGACAAGCCGCTGGCATCGCATCTGAATCATTGAACAAAATCAAAGGCTGACGTGACTTAAAAAAGATCAACAATAAACATATGTGATATATACAGAAAATTGAAAATATGTGTATATATAGATGATTTAAATATATAAATATATGATAAGTATATATAGATATATATTATATATGCAAATTGCAATTATATATAATACCTAAATATATAAGTATATATGATGAGTTATGATATATATATATATATATATTTATTTATTTAGTTGTGTATTTATATAAATACACAATATATATATATATATATATATTCATAAATATGCGTTTGTGATACATTTATATATATACATAAATGTTTTTAGAAATATGTTATATATAAAAATATACGTGATATTTCTATAGTTAGATAGATAGATAGATACATATACATATATATATATATATATATCATTATATATCTATATGTATTGGAAATATAGTTAGTAGAAAAAAATCAAATATAAATATAAAATAAACAAATAAATAAATAAATATATATATATGTTCCTAAAATAGGTGTACTCCCAAATCATCAATGTTCGTAAGATTTTCCCTTATCATCAACCATCCACTTTGGGATCCCCCATTTCAGTAAATCCCCATTTACATGTTCCTGAAAAAGTTAAATTTTTGTTTCGCAGCTGGCGTTTTCCAGGCTCTGATGTCTCCACAGTGAACAGAAACTCTGTCGTGGTCCTGATCCGCACGATGTCAATGCCTGCCAAACCTGCAGGATTCACGGCACAGGCCTGAAGAACCGCTGCCGTAGCTGTGGGGAACACTGCGACGTACTCGAAAGGGTCGGTGCTGCTCAGCGGCAACCCTCTGAATTTGGCACAAGCGTAAACATTGATCTCATCTGTGCTGGTCAGGTCTGATGGGTCGTCCAGGCTGGGGTCCAAGACGGTGTTGAAAGAGACCAAAGTAATCATGCAGGAATCGTCCAAAGGGAAGTCGCCAGCCTCATGGGCAGCATCTGCAGCCAATTTTTTTTCTGCCAAACGCAGACCATTTTTGAGCTGAGAAATGCCCTGGCGCAGAGACGCGACAGAAAAAGCAATCTGACATAATATCTGACATTGCATCAATCAGTTACGAGGAGAACGGGAAAGAAAAAAAACACGACCAAACCAGATCGAGCATCGTTCAGGATCTTTTTCTTGGGCAACCACCTTTTCCCAGCTTTCAGCCGTGGCCGTGAAGGCTTCAAGCTGAAATACTTTTCCACGGTTTCAATCTTTTTTGTCTTTGCGGCCTTTCTCACAGTCATGAACGCCCTTCTTCCAGGGTTGAAACTCGTTGTGAAAAGGTTATGGGCATTCTTAGCATTCTTTCCGATGACAAGCCTCAACTTTTTTTTCCTCAACAGGTTCCCCACCCAATTCATCAAAACAAACCACAAACATATCAGCATTAGTTGTGCTACATAGCTATCACTGTTACGTTGCCCAAATGATCCCGGCAAGAGACCCCAGACAGCGTGGCGGAGTGGGAGGATAACGCATGATAATGCGGATGATGATGATGATGATTATGATGATGATGCTGATGATGGTGATGATCACGGTGATGGTGATGATGGTCCCGATGATGGTGATGATGATCGCGATGGTTATGATGATGATGATGATGGTGATGATGATGATGATTATGATTATGATCATGATGATCATGATGATCATGATGATGATACTGATTATTGATGGTGATGAGGATGACAATGTTGCGGACGATGGTGTTGAGGATGATAATGTTGCGGAAGGTGAGGTGGAGGAGGATGATGTTGCAGAAAATGAAGTGGATGATGATGATGACGATGTGGAGGATGATGATGCCAAGGAAGATGAGGATGAGGATGAAAATGTGAAGGATGAAGTGGAGTATGAAAAGGTGGAGGATGATTTTGATAAGGAGGAAGATGATAATGTTGAGGATGATAATGTTGAGGCGGATGATGAAAAGGAGGATGATGTTGCGAAAGGTGAGGTGGAGGATGCGGAAGATGACGTTGAGGATGATGATGTTGAGGACGGTGATGAAAAGTGGGAGGAACATGATGATGCTGAGAATGATGATGTTGAGGAGGAGGAATATGATGTTGTTGAAGATGATGATATTGCCATTGATGAAGTGCAGGAACAGTGCCCGAGCCCAGAACCTATAGGCACACACTTTGCGCGAGCCTGCGAGGTCGAAATGCACGGCAACATTTCACAAGAACAATTTTTAAACGGAAATTTGCAGGGAAAATGCCGCGCTTCAGCTGGATCGAGCCTGCGCAATCGAAATGCATGGCAACAGTTCCTCAAAGACACTTTACACCAAAATTTGCCGGGATTATGTTGTGCTTCAGCTGGATCCTAGAAGCAGGACCCGCACTTTGCGCGAGCCTGCGCAATCGAAATGCATGGCAACATGTCACAAGAAAGAGGCAATACAATACATATTGCAAAAATGCTGCGGCTTAGCTGGACCCCGGAACCGGGGCCCGCACTATGTGTCCAACATGTCACAAAAACCACTGATTACAGAAATTTGGAATAAAAATGCCGCGGCAAAAAAACGGTGGCCGACACTTTGTGCGAGCCTGCGCAGCCGAAATGCATGGCAACATTTCACAAGAACCGCCTTATACGGACATTTGCAGGAATAATGCCGCGGCCCAGCTAGAGCACCCTGATCAAGCACCGGCCTTTACTCTTACCGTCAGAACTCCTCGGTGTGGACACACAGTTTGGGGAAAAACCAAAGGAACAATTGAACCATCTTGAACCTCAGCCTGGGAACATGCTCGGAGTCTCACCAGCGCCCTTTTTCCTCCGCAGTGCTCATTGAAACCAAAACAAACGAGCATGGTATGCCGCGATGTTTAGCCAGCAAACTGTCAGCAGACTTCTGAAGTATCAAAGTTGAAGCCGAAAGAGTGTCAGAATGAATGTCGCTATGTTGGCATGTAATCAAACGAATGGTGACCATGTACGTGAGGGTGCTAGGCGGAGAATCTTCAAACACGTCAGTGCATGCTTCAAAGCGTGACGCAATACATGTCAAAAAGTGTTGTCGCAGCAATGGGTCACAGTACATTTTTACGGGGTATATGAGTCATATGGATTTCCCATACGTCAGATGGAATGCCAGTTATAAAACTCTACCAAAACAATCCTAGCAAAAACATAACACGCGGAAACCCATAAGTTAAATTGTATATTGAATATTTGGACTAGCAACCGCAGGAGGGCATTTGCCATCTTCTTTGTCATACAGAAAGACATTGCGTAAATGTTCAGAAAGCGATTCTGTGGCCAACGTTCTGCAACTTGTAATTGGACTCTTGTACTAGCATCAGTGGGCCTCAACGCGCGCCACAATAGTCAAATATATTAAACCAAAAAAAACTTTTTGAACTAATAAAGCGTTCTCAAAAAAAACTACTCCAAAACGGGTTCCCCATAATGAAACAAAACCAAACCACCACCAGCACAATTTCATATGCAATAAGATAGCTTTGATCGTGACATCATTTCGTTTCGGATGCAGCCCAGTGGTTGACACCAAGGTGAACGCGGTGTGCATGAAAATGTCGAAGTCAGCGCCCAACTCAGCGTAGGACTTGCAATTCCCCAAATCCTCAAAAAAGAGAAACCTCAAGATAAGTGATTGGCCCAAATCAAAATTAAAAACAAAGTACCATGTGGCAAAAGAAAAACCTTTACTAAAAAAACGGGTGAGTAAGAGTCGAAAGCAGCGCGACACACAAGAAGCACAAGCAGCAAGTCAATCATCTGCACTTTTGTGTTCGCGAGACGAAGGTCCATGATGAGGGCAAGCAGGGCGTCAGAGCGAAGGTCGGGTTCAAAACTTGAGTATCTAACGAAACATCAGCAAGAAGTCATTTGCATTCCTGCATGTGATACGCGACAAGGGATGCAATGGTGAAAAAACGTATGGACGAAAAAAATGCGGATGGATCAAACGCAACGCGGAAAACCAAGAGCGCCAGCAAGAAAACCACAACTACATACAATTACATACAATTACATACAAGTACATACAATTACACACAATTCCATTCAATTACATAGAATTACTTACGCAAGACCATGGCTACCCACCTTAGGACTGTGGGTATGACTATGGCTACGATCATGGCTATGACTGGCTATGACTGGCAATGTCTTTGGCTGTGACCATGACGACGACTATAGTTTTAGCTATGAATATTGCAGCAGAAATACGCATAATAAATCATAATAAGTTTCTTAAAAAAACTTGCACACATGGATGAGTTTTTGACATGCACGATGGGCGCGTTATACGTGAGTAGTGCATGTTTCATGATGCTGGCAAATGTGATGCGCTATGCGTGATTGAGCCATGATGGGCGCATGGCTCTTGATTGGTAGCAACACAGTAAAGTATATCAACATGTTGTTTCCATTACTGCAGAAATATTGAAAGTTTGTAAAATTGGGATGCGACATTGAAATTGACCCCACAAGTAAGGCAATCCATCCGACGAGAAATACGTGGAAATATTCGCTACTTACGGTGTTAAAAGAACGTGAAGGAGTGGATAAATTCAGCACATACAAGAGCATACATACATTCCTTGCTGCCTTTTAGTGCAGCAGCAATTTCCGATGAAAGAACTTCGCACACATGCCTCCGCAATGAATCATGTGCCTGTCATGACTTCATGTGACCATCAAAAAAAAAACAAATACTTTCCAAGCATGAAAAACATTGTCATGAAGATCGTGCCACAATCACGAATTATGCACACAGAGTGAGCATGACTGTACCATGACTTCATTTAAGCATGATGAATCATGCACGCAGCATGAATCATTCGTCAATCGAATTTGATGCGAACATCATGAATCATGCATGCTGCATGGTTTGTGCGCGTGTCATATGCAAGTTTCATGCATCATGCGCGCATAATCAATCATGCGCCTGGAATGATTTCATGCAAACAGCATGAATCATCCCGGTGGCTGTATCTTTCGTTTTCTCATTGATTACATGCCAAATCATGAAGCATTCTCGTACCATGAATCATGCGCCCGTCATGACTTCATGCAAGCATCATGAACCATGCAAGCGGCAATTCAATGTTCATGGGCGTAACGGTTCAACTTGCTGCTGAATCAAGAACATATCATGAACAATTCATGTATGATGAGTCATACGCAAGTCATGATTTCATGCGAACACCTTTATAAAGTCTAACGTATCTCAAGAAACACGCACGAATCATGATTTCAAGAAGCGCAAGAGAACCTACAGCGTAGCATGACGCATGTGTGGAAGTGCAAAAGTACCTACAGCGTAGCGTGACGAAAGTGCTACAGCGTAGCATGATGCATGTGTAGAAGTGCAGGAGTACCTACAGCGTAGCATGACGCATGTGTGGAAGTGCAAGAGAATTTACCGCGTAGCATGACGCATGTGTAGAAGTGCAAGAGAACTTACAGCGTAGCATGACGTATGCGTGGAAGTGCAAGAGAACCTACAGCAGAGTAGCATGACGCATGTGTAGAAGTTCAAGAGAACTTTCAGCTAGCATGATGCATGTGTAGAAGTGCAAGAGCACCTACAGCGTAGCATGACGTATGTGTGGAAGTGCAAGAGAACCTACAGCGTAGCAGGACGTATGTGTGGAAGTGCAAGAGAACCTACAGCGTAGCATGACGTATGTGTGGAAGTGCAAGAGAACCTACAGCGTGGCAGGACGTATGTGCGGAAGAGCAAAAGAATTTACAGAAGCGTAGCATGACGTATGTGTGGATGTGAATGAAATGCAAGAGAGCGTACAGACATATTGCATCACATGTGTGTGGAAGTGCAAGTGACGTTATTATCCCACCCCACCCCACCCCACCCCCCCCACACAATGTTATTTTCATAGTAGAATGCAAAAAATGACAACAGTCGCGAGCCTCCCAGATGCCCGGCACCAAAAACATGCCCCCCCAAAAAAAGATGTTTGACGACTCCGTGCCCTGCGCATCCCTGTACTATTTCAAAACCGGATGGCGCCATATCCCAGCGATCCGTCTTTTCGCAGGCGCTGATGGCAGCGTTAAAAGTGATCTCATCAGCCTGGACGGAGTGCCTCGGAGTGCCCAAAACATTCAACAAACACATTGTTACTGTGGATTACTGTGGCATAGACTGCAGCCCCTTGTTTAATTACAACACATGCGTTTTTTTTCCTATGTTTTTCTCATCAAAGGACACGCCTCCCAATAAAGAATGCAAATGAATGCAAACCAGTTTATACTTGTTAGCTGGTCGGCAATCTGCTGGTAAGCTACTATAAAGCTCCAAGGATCAAACTCACACATCCTACTATATACCCAGAAAATAAAGAAAGGAGAAACCAGGAAGGGGCTGAGGAGTGAGGAGTGGGTAATGAGGAATAGTAGGATCTAACATAGAACATTCTCACGCTGGGCGACGCTTTTGGTCAACCCGAAGAGCACGTTCTTGAATGATGGGAGGAAAGAAGAGTGGAAAATGAAAGAAGGGGGGGTAGTGGGAAGTGGAATGAAGAAGAAGTTGAGTAGAGAGCTGGAAGTTCAGATCAGAAATCCAATGCAAAACATAAAGCTCCGAAAACAGCAACTTAGACATGAAGCGGCTCCTGCCTTGCCTACGAGTTGCAACAGTCGAGCAGTTGTGGAAGAACTAATCTAAGAACAATCTGACTATCTGCACTATCAAGACAGTCAACGTCGTCAAACATACGACGCTCATATTATAACTCGCACATGAAAACGCACTTTTGGGCATCTCAAGTCTGTCAAACTCTGATCAACACTTTGCAACTTAAGGAATGCTAAAGCAGGACACTCTGGAGAATTCTAAACCGAGCAACCCTGGCAAGGACTGTAGCAGTTGGATTGCTATCTTCCTCTCGCCTGCCTGCAATGTGCAAGCTTCGTATCGTCTTGTGACATTGTGGCAAAAAATGCAAGCCTATGCATGCGTGCTGGCCTTTGTCTTGGTCCGGCGTGGCCATGTATCTCAACATAAAATTCTTGTAACGTTGTCCAATGGCGCCTTCTCGCAGCAACTCAGAGCAGCATTGCAGGCTGGTGTGTTCAAGCTGATGTGACTGTGGCACATCCTCGGGAGAGTTTTTAAAAGTGGACCATCTGAAAAGTTGGAGGCTGTATATTCTGAACTGCATGTTTGGCCAGAGAAATGACCCATGGTCTGCTGACTGCCCCTAGCATGTCGAGATTCTGTTCGAGAAGCTGCAATGCCACGCGCCACCTCAGATGCACCAACCAAATCTATCCGCCATCACTTCCCAATATCCAGCTTGAGATGTCTGCCACGCCAGGCACGCTTGGCAGGGCTTGGCTCACTATTGGGCTACGGCTACGGTCTGACCATCTTTCTGGGAGGCAGGGTGAGAAGGAAGCTCATAGCTCCGCGCAAAGACAAACTTAGACAATGAAGCAAAAAGCCCCTCCAACAAAATAATTCAAAATCATCGTCACTGTCACGATGCCTTACGTTGTGAACAACATCTCTCTGATCGTGGTATCCCCATATCCCCAATGATAGCATCAGCAGGCCTGAGGCAAAGGGGGTCCAGCACCTTTAAGAGGTGGATGATGGTGGATGAACAAGGACCATCTAGACAATACAAGGACCATCTCTTGAGTCCAAGGTGCTTGGCTGAGATTTGGCAAGCTGTGATCGTTGCGCTGAAGCTTCTAGCACTGGCACTGACACGATTGCAGCGCATCCTTGGCACCAGGGACAAAATCTTTCTGATACCTCCTCCAAATAGATCCAAAATGATCGCCCAAATCTCAATATAGGATAATAGAAACAAATTTTCATGAATCCTGTCCAAACATGTCCAGACCCTTGTGTACTGAATACGTTTGTCTACAGGTGACTGATTTACCTCCAATTGGAGCAACCATGAGTGCTTGATCTCCGCAGCTTGTGGTCCAAGCTCATGGCACTGTCTGCATGTCAAGGATCCGCTCAAAAGTCAAGATGGCATGCAGCCACGCCCTGCCCCTTTCGCAAGCTGTGATTGTAGCGTTGTGGACATTCTCACCTCCAGCATTTGTCTTCGCACCCCCCATCCCCTCCCACTGCACGTGCAGGCTGCTCAAGTTGGAGCGCAACGGGAAACCAAAAAAAGTTCCACACGTCACAGGCGTCACAGTCACAGAACATAGCTGACATAACTACCATAACTTCTTTGCACTGCAAGTCACTAAGGACCTGTGATTCGGCAAGTCCTTCATAGAGGGACAAAGCTTTCCGCCACCTGCTGGTTCTGCCACATGTCGAAATGATGTTAGTAAAAGTGATCTGATCTGCCAAGCGGGTGCCCTGCATAAAGTGCAGCAACCCTATGGCAGCCTGCCACGCTGTTGACGTCTCACAGCTGCTTATAGCAGCATTGCAGGCCACCGCATTCGGGCGAACGGTGGAGTTCAGCAGACTCATCGCCAACTGCCATGTGTCGAATCGATTGCAGGCAGAAATGGCAGCACCTCAAGAGTATGTTTCGGGGCATTTCATGGACATTCACAACGCCATCAAAACGCCCTAAGGCTGCACTGTGACATTGTCAATGTGCATTTGTCCAACTTTGTCCATCTATGTCCATCTGGTTGAATAACTTGCGTTCAAGCAAAAACACTTGACAAGTTTGCGAGAAGATTGTTCGGCGATGGTCAAAGATGGTGCAGGCAGGTTCTGCATCCATTAATGCAGGACCAGGGGCCCAGGCTGACAACGTCCGCTTTCAGCTCCGAGTCCAACAAACAGAAGAAGAACAGTGCCGACTCCCATTCGAAAGCGTTGGAGTAGGCCGTCAAAGCTGCATTGAGACAAGCTACAGTCGGCTGATGGTGTAGCTGCTGCATTTCTTGTAGTAGCATTTCCGCGATCTGCCATTCCTTAGGTCGGAACATGTCAAATGGTGTTGATCAGACTAAGCAACTCCAACTCAAGTATTTAACAGTCAGTTGGTCAAATCGTGTCAAATCGCATCGAAAGTCTGCTTGCATGTTATGAACATGTTATGAACTGTCAATGAGCGTCGGATGATCGTGCCATAGCACTAATCGCTGCTCCATAGCTGAAGACATTTGGGAGGCCAGATGGCATACTGCGCAATGTGATGAAAGCCTTCTGCCACAGCTGTGGATGTTTGGCATACGCAGCGATGACGGATGTGTAGCTTGCAACGTCTGGACTGATTCTCAGAAGCGGTGCTTGGGCCAGGAGTTCGGAAGCTTCTTGCCAACGTCCACAGCGAGATGCAAAAGCCAGCAGTTCATTCAACTCACGGCAATCCAAGTCAACAGCATAACCTAAGCCATGTGAGATGTCATGAATGTCATGAAATGTTCCGTTCTGAAATTGTTCGCATGCAAGTTCCAAGTGTGAGAACATCAGTTCCTCATTTACAAGTTCATCAATTTGGTGCAGGCAAGGCACCAGAAACAACACGTTGGAGTGATTCTTGGAGCTCCTTCCGAGCCCTTAGATCGGACACAAACATCAAAATACATTCGAATACTCAGCCCTGGGCAAACATCGACAACTTTCCTAGTCTACACCGCGCATTGAGGAGATGCTGCTCTAGATTGGCAGCTCCTTGTGTTCAAGAATGTGCTGTAGCCTGTGCATGCCTTTAGCTGTGCAGAAACATGATCACGGGAAAGATGACTGGGGACTCATGGCACGAACATATCGTTAGAATTGGGCTGCTGCCTGCCAAGCCGCTTTGGCCCCATCCTTCGTATTTTTCTCAGTGCCAATGCCGAGCACATCGGGGTTTGCCGCGGTCTATTCCAGTTCTCTGTTTGGAGCCTTGAAGATTAAGGACTGCAGATTGGGACACATGGGGACCCTGCAAAGCAGATGATTTGTTTTGTTTCTTTCTTTGAGCATGTTGGCTTCTCTGTGTCAGCTGCCGACATCCCAGCGGATCGCCACATGCCGCGTATCACATCAGCTTCCAACAGCCCCACATGTCTGAGGGGTGAGGTTCCGATCACCCTGCAGCTGAGAGATCAGGCCCACAGCACCTTGATGTCTGAGTCGAAAGGATCTGCCGGGCAAGAAAACTAGAAAACACCGCAAGCACACAAAGCTATCACATTCTTCAGGACGCCACAAATTCCTGGAATCCCATGAGATTCACTCTTCCAGTCATCCCAGAAGATCGTGACAGTACTTTCACAATTTGTCTTTATCGTGTCTCATGGTTTCAAATGGGTCCCCAAAACAAAGCCACAAAACCTGTAGATAGTTGAAGGAACCAAATACATCCAAATACTGTAAATAGTCGTGATTTTCAATACATGGATGTAACCAGTTTGAAGGCCCTGTGTGTTGCTGGCGGCATTTATATAGTCGGCTCCATCCTGTTCTTTCTCACACTCGTCACGTTTCACAGGTTTCGGTCATAGCACCCGAATGGGTCAATGCCCCTGGCGCTCCCTGTACAGAGCTGTACATGTGGCAAAAAGTGCCATAGGCCTTGGACCTAAGGCAATAACTGCAACAACGCGTCATGCATCAAACCCCATTGGGCCCAACGCCTGAAGATGCCTTCGCCTGCACAGCCGTAGTCTGCATGCACATTGTCAGGAACTTGCTGTTCAAGAAAGCATGGCCACTCGGCCAGCCAGTCTCAGCTGAAAGATAGGAAAATGATAAGGAAAGATAGCTGTATGAAATGATAATGATAATGATGGAAGTCAAGTGCGCAAAGAGAGGGCAGCTGAGTCCTTCAGGAAAGTTCCAGAAGGATCCAGAAGGTCTATAGATGAAGTCGATCAAGTATTGTGGCAACCAACTTGAGAACAGAAGAATTCAGAAGGCAAATCCCATAAAAACCCCATACAAATCATGAATCCATTTGTTGAGCCTAGCCCTCCTCCGCCGAAAAGAATGCCGGATTCTCACCCTGGGTGGACAATTCAAAATTGGTCAATCCAACGTGACTAACGACACATTGCAGCTGACTTCCTCCAGCCTTCTTTAACAAATACAGGCTGTTGCAGTTTTTTGTTCTCAGTGGAACTTTCGAGCATAAGGACTGCGCCGTGGTCATTGTCACTTTCCGCCCCGAGGCAGATCGGAAAAGCCTGTCTCCCCGCATCTCATGTAGCCATAGAAAAGAAAAATAAAAGGTCAGCAGTTAATCTCATGTGTGCATACGCAGGTTTACCACCCTATGCTACAGTCTGTTGCAGCAGTCGCAATCGTAGCTTAGAGCTACGTTCATTGGTTCTGTTCTCCAACTGCTTGCCTGTCATGCAAGGCTGCAGCATACCCTCCAAGACCGCTCGGATCGAAGTCCGCTATGCAAATGAGCTCAGCCTCTACAGTAGCGCCAGGTTTTTTCCACATGTCAACATCCACATTTCTGCCATGTGAACTCATCAATGCATTGGAAGCCTGGGTTTGTCGGAATGCTTGGGTGCATCATCATCATCATCATCATCATCATCAGCTGATCCATTATAAATGGAAATCAATTGAAGTAATAATTCAATCTAATTCATACGAATTCCACAATAGACAAACTCACCGCTCCCCCTAACGGCCCTAACGACTTCACTGTGCCTTCTCAGCCAGAGCAAAAGCTTCAGCTGCACGCAAGGTGCTGAAGACGTGCCGACAAGCTTCCTGAAAATATGTCAGGATGTCACAAACACTGCCACAAGGCGGAAGCAACCAAGGCTTCTATAATGCCTAGACCTAGATATAGATGTAGATCTATAAGAGGATGGATGGATGGATGGATGGATGGATGGATGGATGGATGGATGGGTGGGTGGGTGGGTGGGTGGGTGGGTGGGCGGGTGAATAGCTTTAACATAACGCAATATAAATACACACACTATTAATAAATACATGTGCATATATCATTGCAGCACCCTTATTTTTCCTGGAGTGCCACGTGGTTGTTAAATGACTCATGCACTTCGACACACCTTCAGGTAGGGAAAATTGCCTAAATTATCCCAGTCAGGTTTTGACCTGGATGTTGTCACCCCGACCAGGACAGTGCCCTGAGGTTTCCCCTCATCCCTGACAGATCCTTCTATGATCTGTCCCTCCTTGGTCTTGTGCTTGAACCATTTTTCAGGATTCAAGCCTCCCCCAAGCCACATGCCTGGGGGGTAAACTCCAGTCTCCAGTTCAGGCTCCCACAGTGTGAAATTGAAGCCTGGGTGGTTGCCTTGTGTGAATGGCTGTACAGCGGAAGCACAATGACATATCATCGTTGCTGACTCCCCCATTCATCTTATTACTGGTTCATCATCACTCAAAATAGTTAATTGTTTATATATGCATTTATTTATTTAGTTATTGATTATTGTTTTTATTATGTGTATGTGTGTATATATATATATATGCTATGCTATTATCGTATATCACTACATGTCATATCAGCGCAAATCTAGCGCTAAGCTGCAGAAAAAGCGATTTCACTGCATATATACAGGACTCCGCCTTCTAATGAAATCTAAAATGCATCACTGCCCCGGTATTTATGTCCTTCGGATTTAGTTCCTTATAGGCATTTTAGAGCGGATCTCATATACGTGTGTGAGTGTGTCTGGGCTTTGTTTGTGTCCTCATGTCAGACGAAAGCAAAAGGCCTGCAAACATCTGAAACCTGAAAAAAAGGCTGGAGGCACATCCAGCTCACCTCCAGTGCTCAAGATTTCAAGGGTCGCTCCTGTGGCTATTTAGATGGGGATCCTGTGTCTGATCGCCATACCACCCCGTACGGTCCTCCGCAGCATGAGATTCAGGGCCATCCTCGGTTGGGTGTCATGCAGCCATGGTATGCAAAATGTCAGGCACAGACTTGGTATGATGACATCTTGCATCATCTTGCATGGCAATGCTCCTTCCACTTGCTTTTCCATCTGAGCGTTCAAACACCTGCCTTACACCTGCCTTACTTAGCAACGACTGAAAAGAGATACACCAATCACTCCCCAATTGAATCGCCTGATCACCAAGCATGAAGACCTTCAAGAACATTTGGTGGCTTTTCAGCCATCCACTCTTGAAGTCAATCCTGAGGAAATGAAGTAAGTATGTGATGTCATGATCATACTTTCAGCATCTGTCAGCTCGAGTGTAATCCGTTTGGGCCGCGGTTCTTGTCTTTGGGTCTCCGTGCAGCACACTTCGGCTCGGTGAAGCTTCCACTTTCACACCCTGCGGGCCACTTGAGCAGAGAAGCGTCGTGGACACCTGGTACAAACTGGGAGCTGCTGGGTGCATCGAACTGCAGCTGCACCAGAAAGATCCAGAAAGTCTTGTTGGATAAAATCTGCCATCAAATGTTGACTCTCTCGGGTCCAAAGAAACTAGTAGACTTGAATGTCAGTCCTGACGATTTGGTCCAACCGAACCCCGAAGAACTGCAATGGCTGAGCTAGCTTCACAAAAACAAATTCAAGAATATTTTGCCTGACATGTGTCCCAAAAACCAAGCTGATATTGTAACAAATGAATTCTCTACTCACATGTTGTCACAGGTTGGTGCGATCTGGGGCAATCGCCGAAGGGGCATAGTGTTTCAGCAACCTCTGAAGGAGTTGACCAAGATCAGAATCTGCGCTCTTCAACCAAGAAAAACAAGCCATTCCATTTGATGACAGTACACTGTGAGTTCAGATAGGCAAAACGCAAACGACGCTTATCGAATACATACGGAACGATATGTTCAAATGACATGCTCAAATACATCCATGGTGACTAAGCCGTTTCACGCGATGATGACGAGCACCAGGGAAAGATTCACCTATCAGACTGTTTGTGCAAGTGCAGTCATGCTGCATACCCGGAGCTTGTTGGGCTTCTGCTTCATCTTTTACAACCGGCTGCTTCCTGCGGCTCGGGCCACCAGATCAAGAGTCATCAAGAGACGTTCAAGAGTCAAGGAGTCATATGAGTCACATAACATAGTAAACGAGCCAATAGATGCTATAGATACTATAGATGCTAATAGTCGGCACTGCAAATATGACAATTTGTCTGCTACCCCTGAAATGCCTGGGAACAACGAAGTGCACGCGTTCCTGAGGCACAGCTTGTGAGGACAGTGTCAGGACGCAGGAAGGACATGACATGCCAACCACATAAGCAACTGCCATTTGTTTTTCTCTGGCTCTGATTTGCAGGTGCTCAATACCATCTACAGGTGCACAATACTGCTGGTAGTACCAGTGACTCAGCAGCTAGCCTCTGGATATACACACAGGTAACTAGTCATCACTGGTCACAAGCCTGCAATTTCCCTTTGGCAAAGAAGTCTTCCAGACATGCCTCCAGCCTCAGGCAAGCAAGAGAGGAAGGAGGTGTCTGACTGTAGAACAAGTGCATGAAAGGCTCTGGCACTAGAAGCTGTGCCGAAATATCCCAAATCGCTGGCAAGCTGAGCTGTCTGCTTTTCCTCTGCTACACCGCCCCGTCGGAGCAATCGAACGCATCTTGGTTCCGCTGTGGTGTCCAATTTCAACACGGCCGACCTCGGGACTAGCTCAAGTGACTCAAGTGCCGCTCAGCTCAGAAACGTCAGAAACCTGCTGGGATTTGAGGACCTTGCTCGATGCCTACTTCGCAGGGACCTCCATCCAGGATGCGCAAGAAAGGTACGTGTTGCAAGTCCTGCGGGTAAACATGATCAGCAGTGGGTGCAATGGAAAGGATGGACAGGGATTGAAAGGGATGGAAGCGGATGGAACAGGCCAAGCACGCTCTGAATATTCACACTACAGCCTTTTGCATTTCAGCTGAGGGCAGACTATCTCAGTCAGGATCCTGACGGATCCTGGATATTCCTGGATCCAGGACCAATGTAGATAGTGAATGATAGTGATACAACGGAAGTCCTTTCCCATTTAGAAGCTGTCCTCAAAGACGTGCTCTGGGTGCGTTGGGGAAATGTGCCCAAAGCGATTGGCCGACGGTGCAGCCAAGGGCACCTTGAAATCAATAGATTGGAAAGACAAACACCACACCATGGTTCACTAAAAATATCTAAAAATCAAACTTTGCATGTTTGCCCTCCTCAAACTCTGGTCACTTAGTCTGAATGGAGAGTCTGATCAAAACAAGTCATGCTTCACGAACTGGGTCGCGCAGACGCCAGCGGCTTCAACCAGCTGCCTCGGAAGCTACCCTTTCAGCAAGCTTTGACATGACATGCCCAAAAGAACTAAACTAACTAAACTCTTTGAAACACTTTGAATGCGTACCAAAGCAGTGCTGTGAGTATGATATTGACATGCGCGGAATAATGTGTGTTTACCAGTTTACCAGGAACTTCTTGGGGCCGTTTTGGAATCTTGTGTCATGTCACCCATACTGGCCTTGCAATAGGATGTGAGGGGCATCGAACGGCCACAAAGCCAGTGCCAGCAGTCACTTCTGCTGGCACTTCCGGCCCTTGGGAGTCTGTTTTGGACCAAGATTGGGAAGCAAAAAAGCTGGGATTTGCCCACTGTGCAGGCATCGTGACGCAAGGAGGGCCACTAAAGATTCGAATCCTTTACACCACAAGAACAAACAGTGTTCTCCCGCTGCACCAAGTTCGCGGCGAGCAGGGCCAACGATGCTCAAAGGCCCTGGCCAGAACGCCTGGAAAGCTGCTTCACTCGCTTCACCTCCATTCATATGTCATATGACTTCAATATACGTCAATCACTAGTGACCTTGTCTTTTACATTCCTTTACACTGTTGCATTGCTCCGCCCCACCTCAGCCAGTTCCTCAAACAAAACTCTGCCATCAGGGAGAGCGTCAAGATCAAGAAGTTTCAGCCTAGTCTGGAGAAAGTCAGCATCTTCTGCTTAGCAACTTCAAGAGGGCAATAGCTTCGAGAAGCATACGTGTGCAGCGTGCTTCATCTCCACACAAAAGCCGAGGCGGGGTCGCATCAGCCGCATGCGCAACATGAAGGATGCAAGGATCCGTCAGTGGCCTGCAACGGCTCCAAAAGAAATCAGACTATCAAGCGCAGGTGTTGGTTCGATTTCAGAACATGAAGCCAAACTCGGCCCTCTTGCAGTTTTAAATTATGTGGATGTGTATGTGACGTGTGTGTGTGTGTGCCTGTGCGTATTGTGCATGTGCATATTGTGCGTATGCTTTTTGTGCACGTGAGTGTGTGAGAGTGAGTGTGAGAGTGTAAGAGTGTAAGAGTGTAAGAGTGTAAGTGTACGAGTGTAAGAGTATGTGTGTGTGTGTGAGAGTGAGTGTAAGAGTGTAAGAGTGTAAGAGTGTAAGAGTGTAAGAGTGTAAGAGTGTAAGAGTGTAAGAGTGTAAGAGTGTAAGAGTGTAAGAGTGTAAGAGTGTAAGAGTGTGAGTGTGAGTGAGAGTGAGAGTGAGAGTGAGTGAGCGAGTGTGTGTGTATCTGTGTGTATCTGTGTGTGTGTGTGAGGTGAGCACCATAACTTTCACATTGCAGCGTTTGTTGCCGATATTGGTGTCCCGTGAATGCGGCACGCAGTGAATGCGACACGCGCATTTGCAAATCTATGCCCTGACAACGGCCCATAATTCAGAATGTGTCTGCAGAATGTGTCTGCAGAGATCCCATCAGCGCCTACCCTTTGCTGTGAAGATCTTCAGAACTGCCGTTGGGTCCAAGCCGTTCGCGCCCAAGCCATACCTCATTGTCTTTCATGCGCCGCAACGGAGAGGATCAAGAAATCAAGTACAGCATAAGGCAGCGCAAAAGGTGAGTGCAAAGCCAACAAGCACAACATGCGGAAAGCCAGTGGCAACGTATACTAATGCAAGTGCGTGAAAGAAAACGTGGTCTTGTTACAGGTGCTCACAGCTGTCTGTGAGAGGATCTACGCTCAAATGCCAGGCAAAATATTTCCGAAAGAGGGTTGCAAAACAGCCACGTGCATGCGATTCAGTCAAAAACGACCGCACACCAGAGATAGGTTGCGCCATGTTGCGCCTCATTACAGTACATTACGTACCACATGGCTGTCACATGGCTGTCACCTGTTCCCTTGATCGGTCCTGGGTGCTACCCACACTGTCTCAGTTGGAAAGGCCACAAGGTGTCCTTTGCGCAGATGCTGCCCTAGGCTCTGAAAGCGTCCATCTTCATGAGGCCTTAGGAGTGGCTCAAGGATGTTCACACTGAGCACGAGTAGAATTATCAACACCGAGACCGGAAACAAAGCAAAAGGTTTGGGCAAAATGGTGCAAAAACATCGAAAACGCCTAGTTGAGACAAACTTGGAACAAAAGCCTTACACTTCAACGATTGGCAATCTTGTCTTGCTCTTTGCCTTTGTTGGATTTCTCTCCTCACCCTCAATTAGCACATGAAGAGCCATTACGAAGCGTTTTTCTCTCCCGTGTTGTGATGGAGGCAACAAGATAGTTGCTTTCGAGACACGGCCGCAGGATCACTGCTGCCTTGCAGTGGAATTTCAGCACAAAGCAAAGACCCGTTTAGATGTGGTTACCCCCAAAAAAAGACAGTCTAAACATGTTAAATACATCCCCTGCAGTCATTTATCTTGTCCCTGCAGCATTCCCATCCTGCCTCAGCTTCGGTCTCTGGAGACCTAGTCTGAACATGTCTGAACAGCATTGAGCAGCAGTACCTTTAAAACGCCTGAGCCTCTTAGCTTCTTCAATTTCCATCATGAGAAGAGAAAAAACATGAAAAAACATTCATCTCAATGGACTTATCCCACACCAGGTTGGACAAAATCTTGCTTTCGACTCTGTGAACCTCTGTGAGCTTGGGATGAGATTTGAGTTGCTGCGGGAAATCCCTCGGCTCCAAGTGAAACGGCTGAAAAAAGGAACCCAGCTTAAGCCACGGCTTAAGCCACGGCTTAAGCCACGGCTTAAGCCACTGCTTAAGCCACTGCAGGCTCGTCACTCATCCGGAGCGTATGGACTTGCCATGGCCCAGTCCGGACGGAAGCTCGGCAACTTGGGGTCTTTGGAAGCTCTCACTTCTGCAGGACAGATTAGATTATGTATAATTATAAGTCATGTAGCACGACACAGCAACCACCCTTTCTATCCTTTCTATGGTATCCCGGTATCCCCAAGCTTGATGATAGATGATGATGGGACCCTTGAAACCTGCCTGCCCACTAAGAAGCTTGCATCTGTGGTCCTCAATTCTAACGTTTGGCTTGTCCAGGGTATTATGCGCAGAACTTCGAACATGTTGGCTGTGAGTGGCCGATTCTAGAGCCCAGATTTCTGAACAAAGATGTCAATAAACTTTCATGCTAACATGTAGCAGCACTCATTGGCCTCTGCGCAGTCGCCAAGTTTCTGATAGTATTCCCATGTTCTTTTGACGCTTTTGCCACAAACTTACTGAGCGAATAGCTTGGGACAAAACCCAATTGGTCCAATTCATGAAGGTAAGTTTGGACCTTCCCAACTTGGCCTGCATTAATGCAAGCCCGAAGTAGTGGCTCCACAAAGTCTTCCTCCACAATGCCACCTTTGTTCACAAACTCCTCGAAAATCTGAATGGCTTCTTCCCAAAGGCCACTCTGCTCACAAACCTCCAGTGAAATGGAGAAGCTTCGAACCGGCCGAGTGACCTGCTCAAACATCTCATGGAAAAGCCTCAAAGCCTCAGACCATAGACCACAAACCGCACAGGTTTGCATGGCCTCGACGGTACAAAATGCGTTGGCATTGAGGCCCTCTTGGAACATGTAATCCAGGTAGGCTAGGGCACGTTTCCACTCTCCAAGCTCTCCACAAGAACGAATGGCAGCTTCGTAAGCACGTTCTGTAGGTTGCAGCTGGATAGAGATCACGTCGTTCAACAGCCACAAGGTTTGGCTTGGCTGAGTGCCCTGGCTGAATGCCCGAATGGCAGCAGTGTAGCATGACACGTCAGGTGTAATCCGACGCTGCTGCGCCTCTTGCAGTAGCGGGAGTGCTCGCATCCATTGTCGACCTTCGCCCAAGGCACACGTGGCGTGAAAAAACAACTCCTGGTCAGGATCCAGGCGAGCCGAAGTCGCGGAAGTCGCGGATTCCAAAAAAGACATGGCAATTTCCCACTGCCCGGCATTCCCGACAGCTCTCACTGCGGTCTTGAAAGCAATCATGTCCGGCTTGCACGTGGAACCCATGCTGTTCCAAACATCAAGCGCACCTTCCCAACAACTGCGAGCCCCCAGCGCAGCAACTACATCGGAATACTCCGCAAGAGTTTCCATGTGACCACTTCGCAGCAAAGCGGAATAGATATCATTGGCCTCTCTTGGCGTAATCTCGGGATTCCACAGCCAGCCACGGAGCCTTTGCTTCCACCTCTGCACCTGTGCAGCAGGATGCAAGGCAGCATCTGACGCAAACACATGGGCCACAAGCAGGACACGCCAACAGCTTCTCATGGCCCATGGCTGCAGTTGGCAGCTTCAGCAGGACACATGCAACACAGAAACACACATCAACATGTTGATAAAACATTCTCCAAAGGTACCCCTTAGTTGACATAGTTTGTTCTGCTCGTTGAGGTCGAAAACTTCTGTTCAAGTGAATTTTAATGTGGCTGGAGCATAGTTGATCTCGTTTAGTGAGACCAGCTGGATGACGCATGTGTCTGTGATGTTTTAAATGTTGGCAATGATTGCGTTTGCAGTTGGCAGTTGGCCATTTTAAGCAGGCCTGAAGCTTATTGCTCGGCAACGGGCGAGCAAAGGCACATTTTTTGACAGAATCTGAAGTTGTCTGAAGTCAATAATTTGTTGAGGAAAACCAACACAAATGCAGATCTGTTGCAACTCCACGGCGCCCTTGCATGTTATCTGATCGTCCTTTACCTCCTGGGACTGGCCAGCAACCACCTTTAAAAAAAGTTTGCAAGATCCAAGCATTAAATTATATCTATATCCAATCCGTATTGCTACATTGCCCTACTCCGCCTACAGCGAATGCACAGGAAAGCTTCCCACCTTGCTGTCACTTGAGGCTATTGAATATTGCGTTCTTTTTGCACTCAGCCGAAGACTCCAGGTGCCTCCAGCGCCCCTAAAGCACTCCAAAGATTTGGTGCTCTGGGCAGGTGCTTCAGCAGTTGGAGTACATCTTTCAGGGCATTTTGCTCTGAGTCTGAGCTTGTTGGGCTTGTTGTCGTTGAGCATGCCCAGCAAATAATTCCATCCTCCCTGCGGGCAGCTGCAATGACGTAGCCGTCACAACAAGCAAAGCGCTGGGAGCAGCAAGACGACAACGGTGGTAAAGCATGAAACCAGTAGACTACACGCCTGAGACAGGTGCATGTGTCGGCCACATTCTTGCTTCTGCTAGTTAAGGCCGGGAATGCAACGACATCTCCGGAACGTTCGTCCAATAGAATTGCAGCTGAAAGCGAACCAAGCCCTAAGAGACCCTCGGTCCTCCCGAGCAATTTCTGCCAAAGAAACGGCAAGTTTCCGTCCTTGGAGCACACTGATGCGCTTTCACGCAAGGCTGGCAAAGTGATGTTGTTGTCCTTACATGTTTGCACAGGCGCAAGCACTGAAAGGACAAGGGATGCATCTTCCATCTTGCGCGCATCTGAAATAGTTTCGTGCAACTCCGGGGGGATGTATTTCTGATCTGGATATAGCCGAAGGCTCAGCATTTGGTGTTGCAGCATTTCACCCGCCCTGACCCACAGATTTTCCACCTCCTCAAGGGCAAGGCTTCGCGACGACTCAAAGGCTTGGGGCCCAACAGCATTCGCCATGGCCACGAGCAGACCTTGATCAATGGAGTTCAAGCGCCGCCACGCTGGAGTCGCTGCAATGACACGTCCGCGCCAGCAAATCACAGCGGGTGGCCGCTGCTTCGGAGCATTCTCTGTTGGATTCATCGGATTCTGTGGATTCGGCTGTGACTGGAGATCCGCCGACGCACCCTGTGCATTCGCATCCTTGATGGTTTTCTCTTCTGTGCTGGGCACCACTGGACGGAGATGTGACAAAAGCTCCTCCAGAGCATGCTCAGCTAGACTGCTACATCCAAGCGCCATCCACTCCACAGCTGCACCTGAGAGTCGCAAGCCCAAAGAAGCCGGCCAATGTGTTTGAGGAATTTGGTTTGAGAAGAAGTTCCAGCCGCTGTCTTCGGACACGTCCTCCTCCTCTGCCATAAGTTGAAGCACCACTGGCAACAAACGTTCCCCCAAGACACGGCGCACTGCATCTGCTTGAGTTTGTCCTGCAGCTGCTTTTTGCAAATCATTTCCTAAGATAAGCCGTGCTCCTTGGTAAATGGCATCCAAGCGCCAGCGCGCACGAGTTTCCAGGTCTGATGTCCTGCCAGCTGACAGCTCCGATGTCACCATGGCCAAGCCAAGCCGGGCACCGCTTTCACCGTGCACATCCAAGGCAATGATTGCATCATCTGAACGCAAAATGCTAGGAACAAAGCCCTGTTCCAAGCTGGCAGTCACTAAAGCATGGAAGAGAGCACTTGATGCAAATGACACATCTGGGTAGTTCTTTGCAGCCTGAAAAATTGGCCGCCCAGAATCGTTCGAGATCTGAATGAAATAGCCCATGCTACAAGTGCCACGACATGTCGGCAAGGCACGAATTCTGAATTATTGTTGTGTTTTGCTTAGGTTGTTTTTTGATGTTTACTTTGGTGCATCAACTTCCTACTGTCAGTCCGGTTGGAGGACGGGCCTTGTTCCAAATGTCAGGCAGGGAATTTAAAAAATCTGCATTTTGCGTTTTGTAGGGCTCTTTGCGTCGGATGAAACACGTTGCAATGTCATGCAATGTCTTTCCTAAGGCAGGAATGCACTCCGGACCATCTGAGATAAAAACTATCGTGGTTGCATATTTTGCCAGGAACCTCATCTTCGAAGGTTCTCTCTGGGCCTAAAAACAGCCGTTGAAAACACACCATTGGATTGCTGAAATCTGGAAGCGACAATGCTTGCAGGCAGTATGCCACAGTATTGTGCTTGTTGTTTATTGGGCTTGTTGATTTCCTAAATCATCCTAAATCTAATTATATATGTTGTTTCGAAGTCCCGAGCGTTTCTGACGATATCACATCTGCACATGCAAGACCACAGAGACGTCTTATGAGGATGCTGAGCAGCTGGCAAAAAAATCATTGTCATCGACCCCTCCTTCTTCTGGTATGTCTTGCGAGGAAGGCATCTCCACCCCACTGTTGAATCTTTCCGAATCAGCAGAACGGTCCAGTGGATAGCCAAATGATCCTGAAGCTCTAATTTGGAAGGTCTGTCCATCTGCAGTTGACCTCCAACCCTCTTCATACGCACGAGCCGAGGTCCGCAGCAAGCGTTCAAAACGACCCGATACTGGGACCTTCACTCGGACGAATTTGTCTTGGCACACTTGGCCTTCTTGGACTTCTTGGCTAGGTGGTGGAAATGCAATAGCCACTGCCTGGAGGAACAGGTTGCCGCCGCCTCGCACGTAGTATGGTGGTAAAGGTGTCCCTGTTCGTCTTTGCCATGCAGCTGCAGCCACGTCAAATAGTGGGCGTTCGTCGTTTACAATCGGTGCACCCAGAAACTCCGCACAGTGCTGTCGAATCTGATGATGTCTCCCCGTGATGGGTCGTATTTTCAACTCCGACAGATAGCCGTAATGTGGGCAGGGAACAACTCGCAGCACCTCAATCTCGGTCTCGGCCTCTTCATCAGCGACGGGCGCTGAGACCTTGAAGTGAGTGCCTGCTTCTCCCAGCGATCCACAGACCTCAAGATGCCACTCAAGATGTCGACTAGATGAGTCTCCTGGAAAAATATGATTGTAAGACTCAAGGAAATATGTCATGCAATGTCATGCAATGTCATGCAATGTCATGCAATGTCATGCAATGTCATGCAATTGCGTTACCGGAATGTACTGGCCACATCCACGGCAAGAATTGCAAAATCATCTCAAATCCGCCAGCATTGCCATAAGCCTCATCTATAAAAAGTTTATAAGCATTGTAAAAGCTGCAATGGCTCGGTACTCCTTCGTCACTGAACGCCGCTCGAAAGACGCCTTGAGACTTCCTTGGGGCAATTGCTTGAAGTCTCGGATGTGCCCGTGCCCTGAACATCCCTGAACTGCCTAAATTGCCCTGTCTTTGAAACCAAATCATTTCTATCATTTCTATCCTATTCATGTCTTCTATATTCTTCTATTTTATCCTACCCTTCGGCACAATGACAATCGGGGCAAGAGGACTCATATAGAGAGAGAGAGGGTGAGTTGAAAGGGTCTTGCATTACAGTAAACGCAGTAAACGCATACTCCCGCACGAAGAAAAACAGTTTAAACACGTTCGCCCCAACCCAGACGTTCGCCCATATCCAAATAACACACCCAGACAATATCTGCCACCTGAGGATGAACGAAAACAAAACACTTGCATGACACTTGCTATGCGCGGCGATTTTGACTTTAGGTTTCAGGATTTGGGGTTTTGGGGTTTTAGAGTTTTTAGGTTTTCGGTTTCGGGGCTTTAGGGGATTTGAGCATGTCAAAGGATATGCGGGATCAGCATGGGCAAACGTCAGGGTTGCAGCGAACATGTTTAAAAAATGTGTTGAAAAATGATGAAAATGGTGTATGTCAGGCATGTCCATGTGTACATGTCCAGATTTGAGGCTTTGAAAGTGAGAACCTGGCATGATCTGACACACATGCAGCGACTTATTCTCGCTCTCTCCATCGCCATCTCAGGAGATCAGCAGCGACTTATTATATCTTGTGAGAATCTTATGCAATGCAAGCTGCGCATGGTCTCCTCTGCGGTAGCCACCAGCACAGGTCCAGCTACACGGAAGTCCAACCGATGGCAGACCCGAGGGCATCGACCTTTGAACAGTTTCAAATGGTTCAACAGCTTGAAGAGGCAAAAAGCTGTGGCATTGGCCCACTGTGGGCAACAAAAGCAAAGCCGCAGTGTTAGTAGCACCAGTAAATGCCAGTAAAAAGCATGTATTCATGTTTTCCATGTATATTCAAACTGTCGATTTGAAGTCGGCCCATGGAATCAAAAGTCAGCAGAAACACAAGTTTGAATGAATCCTACGGATCCTCGAAACAGGTTTCCACGGTTTCTCCTCACCTTGTGGGGCAAAGTTGCATTGAAAGATTTGAAAGGTAGACTGTCGGTAGACTGCAATGTCAATCACAAAGTACTGTAGTGAATAGCAATCGCATCCAGGGTGCAATGAGTACCAGTCAGCGGTGGCTGGACCAAAGCAGGAAGATATCCCTCCAGAGTCACTAAATTGGTGTTGAAAGCACATGGCTTGCAGTGCATGCCGGGCGGCTTGTTCACCTTACCGAGTTCTCTGCCCAAGCACTTCAGAGGCAATAAGAATAGTTGTAAGACGCAAAAGTTAAGGGTTCACAAGTCATTAAGAGCTAGAACCAATACAAAATACCACAAGCTCTTTGAACATCTCTGAACAAGCCAAGCCACAACGGCCCAACCGGCGTGAGGGTCTTCTTCCACGAGATAAATTCCTTGCATTATTTTCGGGCCAGATCCACAGTAGAAAAAAACACGCACCATTGACAGTACAAATCAATACAAATCATGTAAAGATCATATGTCTTGTTCAGTCATAGGCATTTGGAAAGGCGTGGTTCAAATGGACGCACCCTGTGGTGTTCCACGCTTGCCTACAACAGCGACTAAGCTCTCCCCGCAAAGAGAGAAGGGGTCTCAACCTGAATTCACTCTTAGAATTCCAAGCCATGCCACTGGCTTCGGGCCTTTGCGACTTGCTATTCCAAGACTGCAACAATCCTGCCAAGTGGTAAAAGTGATGAAAAGATATCTATATATATATTACATATATTGATGCCAATGCATGGCAGAGTGTGAAGAAATCTGAAGAAAGCTTTCAAATGAACAAAGGTCAGATGCCCGGTGCTGATCACTATCTGCGCCACCAAAGTCAGCATCAGGTCCTTCAACTCCTTGCAGAATGCTGTCAACCAAGCCCATAGATGCAAGCAGAACGCTACCTCAAACAGCGTCACAAGAAGTGATCCATTGGATTCCATTGGCCACTAGTGGCCACTGGAATATGATTTGATTTCCTCATTGATTGGCCATGGTTTGCACGTACTGTCATCAATGAAGAAGTTTCCCAAGCAACCATCTCCACTTCGAACAATGGCTAGGAAGGCCGCTGAAACCCGCTGCTGCTGCACCCTGAGGCAATGGCCTATCGGTGGCGCCAGCGCGTCATGCTTGGCATTCAGCTCACCGTCTACCAGCACACGCCCTTGCCGTATCGCTTTCCGTGCAGCCTTTAGAGTAGGTAGCTGGGGGAAAGCGACGGCGACCACATGATGCAGAAAAACCACCTCCTGTCGGTCAAAGGCAATTTTGGCCTGAGCCGTGGCAGGCGCTGCCTCTGTCCATCTCTAGACTCTAGACGTCACTAACGGCGCCAACGAATTGCCCTGTACTAGTAGGACCTCTGATGGCGGCAAATAGAAGACAAAGTATTTGAAGATGGTGATGATGTTGCTTGGATATCCTTAAATGATCGTGTATAGTTCATGGCATGGTTACTGGTTCACTGTTCTTATATGTTGATATATTTTGAATTATATATGTTGATGATTTTGATGAAGCGCTTGGACACGGCTGGCCTTCTGCAGCAGCTCCTCGGACACTGTGACAGCGACTCGCGACTCTTCCAGCAACTGCCATTGTTGCAAAGGGCTCGGCAGAGGGCTTGACACCCCTCCTGTACACATGGAGATGTCAGGAGTCGGAGACGAGTCGGAGACGCACAAAGTACAAAATACAATCAAAATACCAGGAAAAGTTCCCACGTTCAGTTCTGCAATCCAAAGTAAAAAAATGCCGAAAGCTGCCAGAATTTCAAACATGCAGCCCATAGAGTCCAAAAATAGAACGGATGTAGCGGCAATCGCGTGCAATGGGTGTGTCAGTTGCCGACCATTGCTATGCATAAGAATTTCATCATGGCCTTCTGACATCTCCCAAGTTGGCCGACCATGGCGGCAGAAACAAGAATTATTTCGCTGTTACAGTACATTCATGTACATTCCAGAGCCTAGTACGCAAACTGAGAACAGCACAACCGATGCTCACCAACCCAGCTTCTTGCTCCATGCATGTGCTCACTGTCTGCTTTTGACCAAAGGAGTTTGGGTATGTTCGAATGCTGACGCGTCAACTCTCAAAATAAGTTTGTGTCATGTATTGTCATCTTTGGGGATGAGTGGGGCTTCCTATGGATTTCTATTCACGCACACTTCAGACATGACATGGAGGCAGAGAGTAAAGATGGTGTATTTACCCCAACCACTGGCAAGTCTCATGCAAGTCTCATGGCACTGTCTCTCAATGTGGTGGTGAAAGCTGCAACATGGACATTTCAAGGCCAGTTTGAAGGTCCAACAGAGCTGGCTCAGCAGTGAACCACAGCGCGTTGAGATCTGACCTTTGTCGCTCCGCTGACCCAAGCGGTCTGAGACAGGAGCCTGTGACTCTGGGTGAGATGCTCAAGGCTGCGAATGACCAGCGCGGTCACCCAGCTGAAATATTCACATAACCTCACAGGTAGATTGGCACTGATTGCGATGGGGCATTCCCATGGAGCTTATCCAGTGCCTGAGCGGAGTGAAACACTTCTCTGCACTGTTTCTGAGGGCAAACGTTGCAACATGTTGCGAAGCTTTTCGGAATTTCAATGAAAATCATATATATATATATTATACAGTATATATATATATATTCTTTTTGATTCAAGGCGTTTGAGTCGCTGCTTGGAAAATCTGAGCTGTGAATTGACCTTCTCCTGCTCGGTCTGATGAGGCTCTCAACAACCCAAAGATTTCAACGCTGAAAACTGCGCTGAGCGATGCTGAGCGTCTTTCATATCATCTTCGGTCAGCTGAAAATTAAATACGTCGGCATCCTCTGCCTCCACGCAATCCCAATGGAACTGCAACAACCCTAAACAGATGAGTCATGATGACCCATCTGAGTCATCTGAGTGCTTGTTAGCTTTCATCAAACATGCAAACATCCTGTTGGAACATCCTGTTGGGACCTCAAGGCTATCAACCTGCATATCACTCGGACCCTTTGAGCAAGAAGCAAGAACGGTCTTGAATACCAAAAGACAAGCAAAAATGATTGCCACATATTGCCACTCAGGCAGTCTGTGGATGGCCCAAAAATATGTCTGCAACTCTCGGGAGATTTGCCGTGCTTGAACAAGCACTATCATTTATCGATCGCAATGAAATACATGCCAGAGCAAACGTTCCGCACGCGCCTCCTCCTTTTTGTCGATGAACATCTGCTCTAG
>Ga0126342_10001349_pt1 | contig 34050 bp, 31 predicted proteins | sample Cyp1metagenome_FD_92528 | JGI IMG/M metagenome (GOLD analysis project Ga0126342, IMG submission 92528) | Coral microbial communities from Lord Howe Island, Old Settlement Bay, Australia - Cyphastrea 1 metagenome | ecosystem: Host-associated > Invertebrates > Cnidaria > Coral ...
ATATATATATATATATCCATATATAATCATATATACTCACATATTCAGACTTTCTAGTCTTTGCATTATACCAGACAAACAAAATCCAGAAACGTCAGAGCAACACTTATTTTGTTCAGTTCACATCTGATGGTAACACGTTCCACCAACCTCAAGTGACTCCACGGCCAAGGCGCACCTCGCGAACCTTGCTGCTTTGGTTCTTGATACGATGCGCCTGGAACAGCTGCGGTGGAAAGACACGAGTCTCTGTTCATTGTCTTTTTGTTTAATTTAAGTGGTAAAAGACATCAAAACACAACTATACTATTGATTGGGATTGGCTGAGGTACCCCATCTGACAACAATGGGGTCTCTGGTTGGTGGTTGAATTGTGCACCGCGCAAAGATTATGGAAGAGATACATGTGTTCACCATGTTCATGGGCTCCAAAATGGGAGGACTATCCTTTCAAACCCCCCAAACCCCCATTGAAACAACACAAAATAACTGCACTGTTGAGTGGTTCAGCATTCAGAATGAGTCACAAGCCATTTCCAGTTCCAAAGTGGGACTACTGGGTGCCGTCATTTTTCAGCCAAGATCACCAGGGTCCACCTGGCAAGTCTCCACACCACCCACCTCGTCGAGCACGAGCACGGACCAGTAGTGCCGTTGGAAGAAATCCTGGACGGATCAGCAAGCAACAGATGTTGCATGGAAGGATAGCATCCACACGCCACATGCCATGAAGGCTATGAGTTTCTAGATATCCATGCATATGTTTTCTTGTGTCTTAAGAGTGCAAAATCATAAATTTTGATGTCATTAGTTGTATCTTTGAGTGGATAATTCTTCATAGGATGGTTAAAGCTAATCAAGTCTCCTTCGACAACAAAGTGATGAAAAGGGAAAAGTGATGAGAACTTTTGGGGGGTTCAGGCTACAAACGTGTTTGCACACCAGGTCCAAACAAATGAAAACAAATGAAATCTGAATCGATTTCCGTATCAAACGTTTCCACAAAATGATCAAATGGAACTATGAAGCAAAAGAAAATCCCCAACTAGATCAGTGTGGAAAACTTACCTCCGTTTGCGCCGCATCTTGGAAACAAATCCTTACAAATCTGCCGATGACCCTCCGCTCCTCAGTGCTCATCAAGGTTTCGTAGGTCGTGATGATCACATCCTGCAATGGCTCGATTCTTTCGACAAGAATTTCCTAAGGTGTTTGGGATTCAGAAAATCAAGCACTGTTTAGGATGGGGTGAATAAAATGTTACATGACCACATGAAGGGTGTTTCTTCATTGAACATGAAGGTGATACCGTAGATCTCTGTATTGGCATCAGCATCATGGATTGAATTCAACGATCTAAACGTGAAATGAAGGTTAGGAGTGGGGAAATTATCAACAAGTTGTAACAGTTGTTCTTTTCCAGTTGTCAGGCCACTGTTGCTTGCCTAGAAATAACAACATCAAAAATCGGTCCTTCATGCCATACCAAATCTCGTTGTCATCCAAGCTGCGCTGCCTCTCCTTCACTGTGCCACACACCTGGATGCGGCTGCAGGGAGGTGGCCCATGGGATGTGTTTAGTTCAGTGTGGGTTTTCGAAGATGGCTGTACTGGTATTAAAAACTCTCAAAAGTTAGTTGAGAATATATACTTACTTGTCTGCTGGAGATTGTTAAGATTGCTTTGAAACAGAACCGTACAAATAAGATCAAATGAGACGTGCAGGCATTGGCGAACGGCAATCGAATCAGGACATCTATAATAGAAAATAACAGAAAGCTGGAAGCTGTATTTCACAATGACAATTTCAATTTGGAAACTTTAAATTATATATACTGTTGATTCCGCCAAAGTGCCTAAGAAAAGTTGGTTTCGGTCGGGTGACGATCTAAGGTCCTCGAGTCCTCGAGCTTTCTGTTTTAAACAATCCCATGTCAAGGTACGGGATTTTGACCCATGCCCGCTTTACACGGCAAAAGGACCGCTTCAATTGTACTTCTGCATCGCCAATGTCACATTGACACCCTGCCTTCGCAATGGACAGGTGTGGCACAAATCGTTTTGCCTTGCCAGAGCGTGACATGAACATATAAGGCGAGTACCAAACAATACAGTCTGGCCTGAATAAGACTAAAATATATACTAAAATAATCTAAAATAAGAATTCACAAGGGATGGTGGGCCGTACAATCTTGAATCAGGCGAAATCATAGATCTTGCAGTCCTTCAACAACACTCAGTCGCATCTTCGTTGTCCATCTCCTTATCTTGCCCTTACCCAAAAGACGGGCCAAAAAAAACATAGACAGGCAAAATAGCTATCCTGATAGACTCGGTCTACTTGGGCTCTGGCACTACAGTTTTTCCAGCCCATGGCTCTTTCGACTCATCAAGTCAAAGGTCAGGCTCTCCATGAAAAAACAACAGGCTCATCATTGCCGATCCCATTGTTGTACCGAAGTCTGCTGTTAAATCACGGAGTTCGAGCCTCCCGGTCACGTTTCAATGCGTCAAGATCGACTACACGCCACTTCTCTCCGGCAGCGTCTCCGGGCATTGACTCAGCAGAAGGTGTCAATTTGAATTCGTAACCACCTGCGTGGTGACCTTTTCCGAGCACACATCTTGAAATGTTCCCCGGGTGCACACCCAAGTTCCTAGCAGCACTCTTTATGGATGGATGCAGTTCCCAATTGTCATTGCTCCCGCGAAGCCGGCTGCAAATCGGTTTCAGCCCACCAGCACGGACGACTGCAGCATTGGCATAGAAATGCGCCAAGTTTTCTGCGTGGGAGACCCACTCCAAATTGTCGGCGCGATTGTTGCTCTTGTCCAAGTCTTTATGATTGACCTTGACTCTGCAATCGCTTTCTGGCGGCTCCAGAAATGCCAGCGCCACCAAACGATGGACGGGAACCTGCACCCTACCTAAAGCAGTCAAAACTGTGGTGTTGTAGTAGCCGTCTAGTGCCAAGCACCCTCTGCCGATGACCCCGCGTTGGGAAGTCACACGCCCCAAAGAACTGACCGTCCTGCCAGCGACGGGTGTGGCTGCTGTGGGGCCAAGCATGGGGCGCCACTCTTCGCCCGGCAAGACAGGCACACTCGCTTCTTGAAAGCGAAACTCGAACCCCTTGACCGAGGCTTGCCTGCCCTGGAAACAGTGCTCCTGTGGAGATCCAGCTGTTGTGCAGCTTCTTTCACGGATCCGCAAGCAATCCATGCTTCTGACCCAAGCTGCCTCCAAGCTACAGGTTTTGATGACGCCTTCCCTCCGTTCTTCCTTGTTCCACGTGCGTATGAATGCAACATGTTCTGACTCTGAGTGACATATTCTAGATTGTCCAATCGATTGTTTGCTTTGTCAGCATCCTTGTGATGTACTTGCCAAGTCAACCCATCGGGCGGTGGGCCCTGGAAAGCAAGTATGACAAGGCGATGAACTGGCCAGTTGCTGGCTGCAATTTTTACAAATCTGTACCCACTAGGATTAAGGAATCCTGGTGTAATGATGCCCCTCGAACTGCAACACCGGCCGAAAGAGCTCACTTGCCAAGCTCTCAAACTTTGCAGAGGCTGGCTGGAGAAGTTTCTGAGCACAAGCTGAACAAAGGACCGCTGCTCAAAGTAGGCAAGACGCCAAGGTAGCAGCAGCATTGAAGTACAGAAAAATCCATCCAACGATCCGAGGTGAAAAAAACAGAAAGACAAACAGGCCACACTATGCCACACTACTGGATGGAAATCAGGTTATGCTCCTAGCAAAGCAGAATTGATGGCAATGGCTGCAAAATGAGACCCTACTGAACCAGCCACATTTCACATCGTCTGGAGAAAGGAAAAGCTGCCAGTATTGGTCATTGGTAGGGGCCACAACCTGAAGAACACAGATGTTGCCAACTGTGACCAAGTTTGCAATGTAATGCAAGTGCAGGGGCCGCTGAAGTTATCTATCTCTTTAGGATATTCAACCAATGTGATCCAATATGCAGTTATGTCAGCTTGACATGTAAATTGTAAATCGAATATTGTTTCGCAGAACCTTGTCGGTGGCATGCATCTATCGATCTACACCCTGCAATCGCATACATACTTGGAGTCCAAGTTACCCCGCATGCCAGATGGCAATCCGTCCATTTAAGAACTCGAATCCTCGAACATGAACGTGGCAGGTGAACATGTAGTTAGTTGTTTTGTTCTGATGCTGACCTTCACATTCATTTGCTTGGACCTATAACTTGTTGGAATGTGATCCCCACCAGAAGCTGTCATCTGTCAATGTCCGCTATTGTCTGCTCAAACGAGGCATGCAACAGCTCTACTTCGTTTCCTACACATAAACAGCTTACCCTTAACCACGGGCTTCCTGAAGTAACAAACCCGAAGATTGGATCTCAACCAACAAAAATTGTTGATTCACCCTTAAGAGCATCAGCTTGGTAGTTCAAGACCATCTTAGAATAATTTGTCAGCAGACTCAGCAGAACAAACTTCACTGTACCAATTGCGGGAAGCTGGAGAATGCCCCTCTGTCTGTCTGCATACTTGGACTCCTTACTTGGACCCTCGGAACACAAAACCTTTCGTAGGTAACAACCACATGTGTGGGTCTGTGGAAAAGTGAGACACCTGGAATCAAATTGTTGTGAACCGGGGCTGTGTCAAACTCAAAATGTGCGCCAAATGGACCGTAGAAATACTACCGGAGCTGAATCAAAGGGCAAATATGGATGAAGATGGTTTCTAGCACAAGCTTCTGAAGCTTTTTCTCTAGAAATGGCAAAATAGCAACGAATAAAGTAGCTAATTCTGAGGGAAAATTCACAAATCCTAGTGGACCGACTGCATTCGACCTTTGGGAATACGTCAAATCCCTGGTACCCTTGCTGATCATAATGGTCTTTGCAAGAACTTCCATCAACCCAATTTGGAAAGTACTATAGTATTCACCTTTAAGGTAAAGCATATATTCAAATACTATAGATGTGCTGGTGCCCACTCCTACTGCAACCACATGGAGAAGCCCTATTTGGACCAATTGTCAATGAATATCAATCCAATGTCTTCATACCCCCTTTAGAAAAAGAAAACACACAAAAACTATCAAAGGCTTGAAACCAAACCATCAAGTCTTCGATCTTGTTCCTGCAACTTTTGTGGCACGGGAAATTCTCATCAAAGGTGGAGCCTTTGCCACCATTTTGCTGAACACCCCCGAGGGTTTCAATGGCTCCTTCCAGGTCTTCCAGGAAGAAATGTCAGCGCCAGGTCCAGTGCCTAAGAATGGCATCTGAAAAATCGTCACCGACGGCACTGTCTGTGTTGTTGGAGTGCCAAGATGTCAACGTCCCGCCACTCTTCGCCAGGAATTGGATGGGACTCGGTCAGATCTGCAAAGCGACATTCGTAGTCCCCTACTCGCTTTGCTTTGCCGTGTGCACATTGTGAAATGCAACCAGGGCTCAATCCAAGTGCATCTGCGGCGCTTTTTATAGAAGGGTGCCGTCTCCATGGCTCATCAACGCCATACGCTTTAATCCAAACAGGTTTCAATCCATTCGTTCTCACCCAGGATGAAAGGGCATGGAAGTGAGTTGCGTTTTCTGCCGGTGTCAGGTACTCAAGATTCTCAGCAGCATTGTTGCCCTTATCCAGGTCCTTGTGGTTGACATGAACGCAACATCCTGCCTCCGGTAGTCCAATAAACGCTGCTGCGACCAGGCGATGTACATGGATCGTGCGTTTCTGGCCATTGACAGTTACACCAGTCTGGTGGTAGCCCATTTTGTTCAGGTGACCTGTGCTGATGATTCCGAGCTTTGAAGAAATGCGACCCAGAGAACTCACCATCCTTCCGCAGACTTCAGCACCTGATGTCGGGTCAAGCATCGGTCGCCACTCTTCTCCAGGATTGCATGGTTTGGTTGATTCGTAATATCTGAATATGTAGCCTTTGGCTGGTGAGTTCGTTCTGCAAGACTTCAATACTGTGCTCTGAGCAACTCCAAGCTGGCGAGCTGCTTCCGCGATGGAAGGGTGCCATGTCAAATCTTCAGACGCAGCTGGTCGACTAGTCACAGGCTTTGAGCGAGCAGAAGCATTGTTTTTTCGCAAAGGGCTGGCATGGCAGTACAGAATATTTTGCCTGGGTGTAACATATTCCAAGTTGTTGAGACAATTGTTTGACTTTTCACCGTCCACGTGATGGACCTGCCATGCTTGCTCACAGGGTGGAGGCCCATTAAAAGTGATCGCAACAATACGATGGACAAACCACTGTCGTCCCTGAATGAAGGCAAGTCTATATCCAGATGGATGAAGACAACCATAACTCACGGTTCCAAAGGAACTGCACACCCGTCCAAGGGAACTCACGCGCCATGTCTTGCCGCTATTTTGTACAGCTCGCGTGGAGAAGCCTCGAAACACCCTGGGCAAAAGGCCATGCAGGTGTACAGCAAGCATGAGATTGTGATATTGGTCAGACCTCTTCTTCTCTGAGCCTCACAATCCCAAACGCCATTCTCTGAACAATTAGATGAGCCTCTGCCCCAAGAAGGCACGAATCCTTTCAATACTGTATATATCTGCCCCAGTTCTCAATGGACTTGAACCATCAACCAAAAAGATAGGTTCAAAGAAAAATCAAACAAACAATAAATATAATGGTTTGCCATGGTTTGCCATGGTTTGCCAATCAAAACCATCTCAAAACCATGAATTTTGATCAAGTTTGTAGCCCCAAGCTGGTGTCCATCCTTTCAGCCATCCATTCCCCACACAGCCGTAGAGGCCTCACGGGCCCAGTTCCCAGCACAGCTCAAAGGAACCACCACCAGCGCCGGTCCGCGCGCAGCGCCCGACACCTGGCAATGCTAGTTGATAGATGTTGATAGTATGTAATAGTACCCTTCAGGAATCAAAGATGGCTAATTAGTTTGGAAATTTCCCGGGAAAATCATCTGACCTAAATAGTTAAATAGAGATTTTTCCACGGCCAGCTTTGATTGCTGGAGGGTAGTGTTGGTTGCTTGGCAGAATAGAAAGTCAAAATAACCATGTAGTTAAGAGCCAAGTCATTGCTTAATGGCTTTCCTAAGGATAAATTGTAGAATTTGATGGATATTTCCATAACTTGAGCTATTTTGCGTGTGTTAGATATCATTATATACATGGTTGATTGTTTACACATCAAGTTAGAAGGAGTGCTTAGATGGGCCATGGAATTGAAAAACTGGTGATCGTAAGTCTCATAACCCATGAAATCTACCCAGAGGATATGTGAGGTTAGTTCCCGCTTGCTTACCAATTATATAACTAACTCCACGACCCATCTCAGTGGATGTTCCGTCAGTTTCAGCAGGATTTACAATGATGTTTCTCAATCGAATCAAATCTTTCAAAAATGAAATCAACGATGCAAGTTTCTGGCAATCAATCAGCAATCTCAGCAGATCATTACAATTGCCAAATCAGAGATCAAATAATTTTTGGGCGGATCCACCAACCATGTTGAGGTCGGCCAGTGAGGTCGTCACATCATTTGAAAGTCATGAGGTACGCACTTTCTTTGGTTCTCAAAGGTGTTTTTTTTTGCTGTGGATGGATGAGGGATTTTGTGTAGTAACAGTGGCCGCGTCATTCGTGTATGAAGTAGCTACCAAAAGGATTCAATAGGTCACTATGATATGCTGTTATGACATACCGGCATTATAACATCTAAAGGGTCATCCAGAGTCGAATTTCTGAACAAGTAGAGGGCCTTCTGACTGCCCTTACTGGTAGCTGGTGATGATATCACTTCAGGGCAATGGCAGTCCCTGTGCCAATCTAAATCTATAGCTGAGCATATTCCCAATCTTCAATCAACTGAATCCGTTGGTAACCCGCTTTGAATATCTTTGCTCAAATAATCTATATAGAAACTCAAGATTCCATCCCAACAATGCCATCAAAAGTAGTTCGATCATATGCAATAAACGATTGGATGTTTAATCGAGCATCTTGAGCCCACAGTCTTACAATGTGACACTCAGAAATCAGAACAAGCAAGCTGTAGTGCTGTGGTTGTTATATTCATAGATTCTTGGACACATCTGACATAGCCCCCCACATAAACACAACTAATTAATCCGACCAACAAATATGTGTTTACATCTGGTTATCTGTGTAACATGCTGCAACACCAACCCATAGAGGTTTCATCTCAAAATGTCAGAGATGTAGACTGGCAAAATTTCACAGCAGTTCTTCCTAGCACCGGCATCACCAGCCCCTCACAGGCCGGTGCAACTCGCAGGTAGCTCAGGAACGCCAGCGTCTGCAGGGTCTTCCTGAGATGGCCAGATCGGTATAGGGTTAAAACCCACGGTTTTTTACCGTGGAATCCCCTATCCAAATAGCTGGGCTTTGTGGATGTTTATGCCCTTTTAATACCCCAACATATGGTATTTAAGCTTTTCAGTGGTTGACGTATATTTAGAATTATTTAGAATCACGAAATGTGTCATAGGAAGATGATAAATCTGGATGGTCATGCAATTTTGATGATCAAACATAAAGAAATTTCGAAGGGATAATTTCTTTAAAAAGAGCTAGATGGATGGAGCCCCACCGCCAAAAAAAAAAATGGCAGCTATATATGTCTGCAATTCTCGACAACAGAGGGCTGTACATGGAGTGGTCAAAAAAAATGAAACCCCAAAATAAAACAAAATTTCCATTCATTTCTATTAATTACTATATATAGTAGGGAAAATAATGATATATTATATATTATATCACTAAAGCTTGGGATACCTACTGATTCATTGCAAATTGTCGTGAAAATTTCCTCAGTAGTACAGTCGTAATCTTCTTGACACCTGAACCGCCCACCTTTCAACAACTCACGATGGACTTGTGCGACCGGGACACCCCAAGCCCATGTCATCCGCCAGAATCCCACCACATCGATTGTAGAAACCTCGGCCAGCCGGTCATGCCTAGCTCTTTCATCCCCATTACGGCTGTGGTCGCGAACCATGAAACCTCAAGTGGGTGTTTAACCAAGAAAGGACCAAAAGACGAGCCGGTTTGTTTCTGGACCAGTTGTTTGGTTTGCAAACAAACATAATGGAACGTGATACAAGACTCCAGCGATAGGGACTTCCAATCACAAATCTCTATACCAAAATCAACCACAACTGATTGGTTTACAACCTGCGGTCCAAAAAGGGAAATGGGAATTGGCACCCACCTGTATCCATCTCTCTATGCCTCTGAGGTGCTTTGAATCAACCAATTCACGCCAGTCTTCTGGTACTCCTGATGCGGGTTGTCACACGCTGGTGAGGTGAGATCCGGTCCTTCGGCAATACAGTGACTTACTTAATTGGTAATTAAACTCATCTGTAATGATTTATATAGGAATATGGCAATGGTTAACTCTTTCTTTTTCCGTCCGCCTTATGGTAATGTTAATTGGAAATACTCCTTCTTTTCAAATGGGAAACTCATCTGCATGTAAATGGATATCATTTTTGGGGGGAAATTCAACTGCAAGTTTAGATTACCAGAGGGTGACCAAACAAAAAGCCTTACAAAGCAACAGTTACATCTGCAATTGATTGCAAAACAAGAAGCAGCAAATACAAAACTCCATCAACATGTCATCTATGGTGATAATGCACACAAATGATATACAGTATATTGTGTACACATCCTACGCATATCCCATGTATAACTCGGCAATTTGACTCCATCAATCTCCTTCCCAGCATCACATCACCCAGCTTTCACCACAACGCCACGCTGCCACGCTTCCTTGAGATGTGTTGTCTCGGAGACCACGGCTTTGCGCGCAAAGTTCAAGAAGTCTGGCACTTCCCCTGCATGCAGCCGTGGATCTTGGGTGGCATATGGTGCCACTGGAATATCCAACAATCATAGCTTAGATATCCAAGGAAAAAATGACAAATTGTGTTTCAGCTGGCTGGTGGGTAAAATCATAATCCCCATTTGTGGGAGAAGGTTAAGGCATTAGACTATCAATCCAAGATTTACCCAGATCCCTTCGATCCACCAGTGGCATGGGAAGTGTATGGGGAAGCTTGTTCTCATACCCTCCAAATTAGTTGTACCGACTAAATCCCAAAAGTGGGGATGTATCAAAACCTCTTGTACCATATCATATCATCTCAGAGGATGAACAACCATTTACCAACTTACCAACTATTCAACACTATCTAACTGCCATATTTCTGTTCTAAAAACTGCCAGATTTCTCTTCTAAAAACCAGGCTATATATCCTTTAATCGTTTCTAGCTCCACAAGTGGGCCAGGTCACCTGCTCTGTGTCCTGGATGATAGGACAGGAGCCACTTCTCTTCCTTCAACTCCTGGCACGGGCAAGCGCCGATATGGCTGTCCCGATATGGCTCGATATGGAGTGAAGTTGGGGTACCAAAATCTGGGAAAAACACGGTGTTAGAAGTGTTTGGGTATATGTTTTGGGTATCAAAATCAGAAATATATTTGGATATCTATAGTTGCAATCGCACAACCCCACACCATGGACAAACATACGTCAAGTATTTCTGGGAAAAACTAAACATACAACGGAATTTGATGACTTCGCATTGCATCCTCCGAATAGATTGTTTTCTGCAGGCTTGGGGGATGCGGCAAGCAATTGGTCAATGGTAAGAAAAAATCACAGCACCAACCAAGTATTAAGAACATACTTCCCAATGATTTCCAGTATTATGAGGTACAGGATGTACAAGTGCATATCTCAACCTGTTTTGTTCGTTTTGCCAGATTTTTTAAGGATGATTTTCCTGCTACCGTGGCTACCATTGACAGCGTACAACATGCCCAAACATCACAGTCTAAAATCTCAATCTCATTTGCCTCTAGAGTGGAACCAGCAAAAAGCAACCATTGCAACCATTGCAACCATCGCAACCATTCGCAACCCCTCCTGGGTGCGGGATTCCAAATCCGCCACCAGGTAAACTCGGACAGGGCATTGGGGTGCTGACCATGTGCTATGGCCCTGCAAGTTAAAGCTACTTTTCTTGGGAAAAAATGAGATTCTAAACCATACGATGGAATGGGGGGTTACCCAAGTTTCAGACAAACCCAGATAGTTTTGGGGCTGACTTGGCATACAAGTTCCAATCATTCACCGAATTGGAATGGATCCCAAAAATCCAGTCGGAAAGGGACATCTATGGTCACGGCGGTGAGTTCCAAGCTCCAAGGCAAAATGGGTTCTGAGTCAAGCGTTCACTTTTGGGATGCTGAAGGAGTACAAAATATAAGAGCTACACTACGGGAAAACTACGGTTTTTCTATTTCGGTCAGTAACTCAATGGTCTGAATATAATGCAAGACATCCGGAAGCAATCTTGCATGGAACCATTTGAAATGTGGATCAGGAGTGAAACCTAGTCCAACTTAATTTACCAAATGTCAAATTAAATCAAAACAATCCCATGAAGAAGAAAACGTTGCATTGATGCACATCGACAACCTCGAAACACCCTGGGTTTCAGCACGATTCGTATTCGCCTGTGCAAGAATGATGGCCTTAGCCGCAAACACGGCACAGGCAGCAGGTATGACTTGGTGAAAAAGGTGGGGTTTGACATGAACATGAGACTGAGCACTTCTCAAAACCAATTGGAAAGGGGGTTCCACCCTCCTATTCAGCATGGTTTAACATGGTTTTTCACAATATCCAACCACGGTTATATTGGGGATGTGCTGATCAAACAAGGTGAAGTGGCTCTACTGGTTGGTTGATAGCGGTTCCCAGGATATGACAAAATATCTCCCGATCGGATCTCCTTGCCATCAAACCACACTGCAAGTTCGCTTCATTCTGTGCCAAAAACCGGACAATCTGCATATATATATATAACATATATATATAATCTTTGGCTACTGCAGATTTCCAGTGATTATAATCTACCCCCCAACATACCAATATAGAAATAGTATAACTTATAACTTATAACATTTAAAAACTTACAACATCTTACAACCCCCCTGAATATCTTCATCAACCAGTTTTTCTGAAACTGCTCAACTGGCAATCCAGAAACCACTCGGCTCCCAGCTATCGATTGAGTGTCTGAAAATGGTGGATTCACCGCCCAAATAACGATGGGGAAAACTCAGATAATCACGATCAATCTATATATAGTGATTATGTAGTGACTATATATAGTGATTTATTATGGGTATATAATTCAGTGACTATCTATATACAATTATGGGGTAAAGTATGTATATATATATATATATATGTACATAATAATCACTGAATTTTGGGGTACATCATTTTTGGACAACGCCAGATGGAACAAGAAAAAGAATTGCAACAAAACCAGAGACCGGTGGTTTCAACTGTAGCCACTTCTCAGTCACGGGCAAGTCTGAAAAAACAATCCCAAGTGGACCGCTTGGCGCTGGCTCAAAAACATGAAATGTATGGAAGTGTAGCTGTGGTCATCTTTAATATCAACACCGGATTAATATATATATATATATATAAACAATTAAGTATTAATTGGGAGGGCTCCCTCCAAAAAATCGTGACAACTTACTTATCAAACTTGCTACCCCCTACCAACAATCCATAATTCTATATAGGTCATAGTAACAAAAGTCCCAGCCCTACTAGTAATTTGGTGGTTGATTAATCCCAGGTCATCTTTTTTCCGTGCCCCCGGGCGTCATAGAAGGCCATCCCGGTGTCCACCTGGAAATCCCGTGAGTTCAACCCTGCTGGAGGCGCTCCTTAGCTCCCCCTTTAAAGGGCTAGAAATGGGTACCCCTGGCTCCTTAGCTCCCAACCAACACCCAACACCCAGTATTTCTATGTCTAAAACCTGGGTTTGTTTATAGTTTATCTTAACTGTCCCTATGAAAACATGGTAGGTATTGCTCATTTTCTAAAAAATTGCTTGTGTTTATCATAATTCTCCCATATTGTCCATGCTAGGTATACATAGGTATAGCAGATTTTCAGACACACCCATGTTTATCCATGTTTCATATTGGGCAAAGTGGAAAAAGTATGAAAAAGCCACCATTAAAATACCACAATTGTCTGGTTCGAAAGGAGGTATCTAAGTAGATCGTCCACATGCTCTTGTGTGTCTGCTCACACTGGAATAATCAAGGAACTATAAGGAACCATTACATGGCAATATCCATTATAACTCCCCCACAAAGATACCGAAAAGTGTTGGCAGGTCAGTTTGATGATGTTTCCGGAACGTTTTTAAACAGGTGTCCATGTCAGTCCATGCGGGTTGGAATGATGGGGAATGATGGGGAATGTCCCATGCACAACCAAAGACATTGCTTGAGGTTTACACCAACATCTGCACCTCAAAATCTGGGTGCCCTCCGACCCACATATGGCATTTCCATGCATTTCCTCTACGTCCTGTCTCACTGCAAGAAAAAAGCACAACATGCTGTGGCCAAGAAGTTGCCAACAAAAATGTGATATGCAACTACTGTAAGCGCAATGGGGCAAAGTACAACAAATATAACTATTGGCCTTGGAACTCCTCAATGCAGATATATCCCATAGAGAGTCAGAGACGTGGCAGTGCTACTTGGCATTTTGAACACTACGTACAAACAGCGGTTCCCCCTACTGACCATCACATCTACACGGACTTTTCTATGGCCACATTCATCCTCTCTCCACAGTAGGCTGCTGGTGCCATCGTATGATACTAGGGATGGAAGAAATCCACCAGTTGGTAGATGGTTTATCCCAGTGTAATCCCATTCTTTACAGTGTTTCATAGTTATCAAATGTTACCAATAGTTACCAACTGGTGCAGGATTTCTTCCATCCACAGTAGGATAGCGAAGCTAAAATCATGAAAGATAGCCCAAACTTGGCCAGTTGATTTTACCTCAAAACTGTTGTCTATTTTTGGCTATGTTCCATGATTCTAGGCCCAAAGGTCATCCAAATCATCCACCTTTTCCCCACCTGAACGATGGTTCCCACCTCCAACGGCCTTCGGCCCTCGGATGACGGGTGTTACCGGTGTTACCCTCCGGTGTCGAAGATTTAACTGATTTAAGCCATGAAACATGGGAATCTGACCTTTAACAGATGGTTTAACCACTACAAACACGGGATTTCACGATTTAACCATAAATATGGGTTTTAACCACTAAAAAAATTGGGATGTCAATGATAAAATAATGTCAAAGATTGGTTTGTCTGAAACTGTTGGGAGAACACGAAAGGCATTTCCCCTATCAAAAAATGCCAAGACACACAACCAATGACTTTGAATTGTAGTATATATTAATTGTGCAAAATCTTGACAGATTCCGTAAATCTCAGATGTTTGGAGCTTGTCTAGATTGCATGTCAGAGTACATATTTCAGAAGATTAAATGAATAAATCTCAGCCCATACTTCATAGATTTATATGTGTTGGCTTTGTCTAGAGAAGAACTATTAAACTGACAGAAGAGTTGATCCCATGAACTGCCATTCACCCAAACTTCCCCCCATGATTTTGGCATGATTTTGGCAGAATCATCCCATATCCCCAACGGACGTTGCGGAGTTGCAGTGCCTCCTTCATCTTGAGAATTCTGGTTTGGGCACGCCTCACAGCATGGCGGAGACAACGATTACCCCAGGGCAGCAGGGCAGTTTTTTCCCCATCTCTTCGGACAATTCTCAATTCCCAGTGTGTTTGAATCAGTTTGAATCAGTTTGATAAATTTTGATATGTTGTAATTGAATCCAACTCCACTCCAAAATCTACCCTCTGGTAATTTCTTACATAGCTAAAGAGAACATGGCCCAGTCGAAATCCTTGATTTTCCCATCAAAAATGGTGGTTTTCCATAGTTTTTTGTATGTTTAGAGGGTACTTGTCTCAGAGTCCATTGAAAAATGCCCAACAAACCCAGTCGAATCCGCAGCTCCTCACCTTGAAGCGAAGGGTAACACCTCCAGCAGATGCGACAAGAGGAAAGAGTCACGTTGCCGCACCGCCATTTGCCCCATCCTCTGGCTATCGGCCAGCAGGTGGTGAGATGTTATCGTGTTTTAATGGGATTTCATAAGTGATTTAATGTGATATTAAGGGGATATTAGTGGGATATTAATGGGGATATTAATGGGACAAATGAAGGTTTCATGGGATATTATGGGATATTAATAGGACAAAGGGAGGTTTCATGGGATGTTAATGAGATATTAATGGGACCAATGGAGGTTTCATGGGATGTTAATGAGATATTAATGGGACCAATGGAGGTGTCATGGGATATTCATGGGATATACCCTCTGGTCATCAAGCATGGCTTGCTGCAGAATGCATCATTTAGTTCTTTTTTTTCCCATTGAAAACCCAATTCATATAGTGTGTATATATATATATGTAGGATGTTCCAGCTTGCCATGTTTGATTACCAGGTAAAGCCATGGTTCTTTGCCATGTGATTTCATGGTAAAATGACGTGGGCATTGGGACACCAGCATCCATGCCATGGCGGTTGCTGACATGGAATGGCGCAAGGGCACAGAGCGAATGCAGCTGTGAGGACCAGTTCTGGTTTCTAAACTCCATGAATTTGTTTGATTCTTCTCTTTGCAGATGTTGGTGTACCCAGTTCCAACACCCAAGTGGTGCTCAAAATTCAAGAAGCAAAGGACGCAAACAAAAAAATCGCTCAACATTTGGCCTTACCATTCCAGCAAACCTTGCAGCAAACCATTTTTGACCAATAAGCTGATGAATATTCATCTGGTTGGTGGTTTCAACCCCTCTGAAAAATATTATATAGTCAATTGGGATCATTATTCCCAATATACGGAAAAATAAAAAATGTTCTAAACCACCAACCAGTCATAGATTCATAGATTCATAGATCCCTTTGTTGGTTGGCTATAAAGCCAAAGCTTGCGTTGGTCAACTCCCCAGTGTTTGTATCGAATTTCCACCTTCTTGCTGGAAGTTTCAAAGACCCGAAACCAGAAACCACTCCTATCAGAAAGCGATAGAGGTTGGGTCGTTTCATATCTCAACCCTTATGTTTGTCATATAAACACATATAAACTCTGATGAACATACCATGGAACTTATGTTGCATCAATCCTAAAACATCTGAATGATTGAATATACCACAATATGACATGTGCTTGGAAAATCATTCATTATGGTTGGACTCAACACACCCTTCAAATCATACTATATATCTGTTTTGTTAGTCTAGCAACCGTTGAACCCCCAAAATCGATGCCGATTTTGGTGGCGACACCTGGAAATATGATATCTAAATATCTAAACACCAAACATCATCTACATATAACAAGCTCGTGGCACATGTGTCTATCTTTTTTGGGAGTTTCCTACACGTACCCTCTGGCAATTTGTTACATAGCTATTGAAAATGGATGAAAATGGCCCATTGAAATAGTGGATTTTCCCAGCTATAAATGATGGTTTTCCATCGTTTTTTGTATGTTTACCAGAGGGTAAATTCCAATGCCACCCGTTCTGTACAGCGAAAATCCCATCCGCCGGCATCTGCGGCATCTCCTCTTGCTGACCTGTAGGGCTTCCATCATTCTGGCCTTGGTGTTACGAATGGTGCCCCCCAAATGGCGATGGTTCTGGTCCTGGTTAATACTATATATATTATATAGAATGTATATATTATATAGAATGTATATATTATAATATTCTATATTTATATATTCTATATTTATATATTCTATATTTATATATTCTATATTTATATATTCTATAATAAGAATAATAACAAATATGATATGATGATGAACATATTCTGATATGCCTATCATTTGAACATATAGAATGATATATCATATTTTACATTGTCTTATTATCCTGATATGTATTAACAAAGACAGCGATGATCTTACATGTGTATATATATATATATACATAACATTACATAACTATACGTAATGATGATAGGAATGTTAAATGGTGAAAGATAGGAATGTCAGATAGTGCAAATTTATTTCATTGCCAAACGGCTATCTGGTTGGGTGCTTTTAACCCACCACCCATCCCTTTCGTACGGTTGAAAAACAATGAATATTCGAAACCCCAATCAGCTATGTCTATACGGATGATAATGATTAAGCATATTCTTTGTGGACTACCTTAATTTTCGTACAAACCTACATTGGTGATTCGAAGTGCTTCGGTTGAAGTGGCCTTAAACCCTTGATGAATGATGATCCCTTATGATCCGCATCCATGCCTGTTTTGCTAGTAATCATTGAGCCCCACTAAAGAGTATAGGAGCCAACGGTTCCAACACGAAACCCAAAGATGGCCAGAAATCAATGCAATACTGAAATCATCTCCCCATTTTAGCAGATATGGGGATCGGTCAAAGCATCTCAAAACCTATTATTACCATATTATCTGGTTGGTGGTTGACCTACACCTCTGAAAAATATGAGTTCGTCAGTTGGGATGATTAATTAACTTCCCAATATATGGAAAAATACAAGTCATGTTCCAAACCACCAACCTGTTATGTTTTAGTCGGGGGGTTACCAGGCTTTTGACCCATAGCCGGCCACTACCCATCATCGTTTTCTCCACGCAATCAGCGAGTTTTCAGGTCGAAAAGTTCGGAAGATGAGGTGCACGAGCGCGCCCTGCGGTGTCAGACGTAGCTGGGAAATCGCTGAACCAAATGAAGGTAGTTGTGGCTGGGAAAATCATCGATGATGAATAGTGACAGTGAATAATTTGATATAATTAGGGGATATTAGGGGATTTTCCAGCACGCCACGTGAATGCAATATGAGAGGGGATTATTAACCAACAATTTATGGTATTTGGGCTGTTGAAAAAAAAGAGCTGGAGTACACCTCCGAAATTCAACAGTTTGTTGCTGGTACAACCTTTCCTTGCTCTCAATTGAGATACACGTCATTTTCCGAATCAACATTTAAAAAGTAACCATTTAAAAAGCAACAGTCAGTGAGTCTATGTTCGAATTCAAACAAGAATTGGTGTTTGATTTAAAAAAACAATGTGTCATAGTCAAACCTTAACATTGATTTGATTTAAATTCTCAGTTTTGTTGTTTAAAAACAAATTCTTGGTTGGGTAACTAAAGACCATGTCATTTGCTTCAAGATGGCGCCAAAAAGAATATATTCTGCACATGGTGGTTTTACCAATAATAGAAAAAAAAAGCCTTCAGAAAATCTAAGATTTTGAACCCAAATAGTTTGGAAATTCGATACATTGACCTCACAATATCTCTCAATTATACTTATTTCATAACCAGAAAACCATAGCAACCCTAGTAATAATCATAACTTAGTCAAAAACCAACTCAATTAGTTAAGCCACTAAAAACCCAACTCGATTAATTGCCCATGTGCTTCGATAATTTACCATGATGCATCTCAGAAAAAAAAAATGCAATTTTCCACAGTAAACTGTTAATTTGATCCCCCCCATCAACTATAGTCATCCATAATCCCAACAAGTTTGAACCAAAATTGCATCAACTTTGCGATGATTTGGGAGCATCACCTTCTACAGTATCCCATCCCAAATCCCAAATCAATGCCACAAAAAATCATCTTCTTTCCATATTAAATGCCATTGAATCCATATCAAATCTCAATGATTCCACATGAATTCCCAACCAAAATTCACTAAAGTCCACAATGTCCATCAAAATCCCAGCAAAAGCACCCTGAAATCCCTGAAATCCCAGCTATAACCCCTCCATTTATCTCCATTTATATGTAATTTCCCATGAAATCACCATGAAATACCATGAAATACAATTATATCCCATTAAAATCACGATGAAATCCCATTATATCCCATGAAATCACCATTGAAATCCCATCAAATCACTGTAAAATCACTATAAAATCACTATAAAATCACTATAAAACCACTATAAAACCACTATAAAATCACCTAAAATCACCAGGAAAATCCCAGAATCCCAGCGACCGTGTCGCCTCACCGCGGCGCCGAGAAGACCCGCGCCGCCGCGGACGCGGCGGCGCTCGGCGGCCGCGTGTCCACCGGGGAGGTGCTGCGGCCGCGGGACGCGAGGGGCTCCAGGTGGTCCAGCTTCATGAGGCCTTGGGAATGGGATGGGATGGATACCCTCTGGTAATTTGTTACATAACTATTGAAAATCACCATTTTTAATGGGAAAATCCACTATAACTGGCCATTTTCAATAGGGAAGTTAAATTACCATGGATTGGTTTAAGGGAAAATCGAAACCGGAAACCATAGATTTTTCCCAGTAAATATGGGGTTTTCCTGTAATTTGTCCCTTAAACCAATCCATTGACCTTGGGAATGGGATGGGATGGATAGTGATGAAACAGATAATGATGGGATATGAAGATGATTGAAGATGGGAATCATCTATCCAAGATGATCATCCAATATGATATCCTTGAGATTTTGATGGATTCATCTATTTAATATGATAATGATGATAATGGTAAGATCTCAATCTTCATATGGGATTGATGAATATCCCAATTACTGTACAGAAATATGGTATTTCGATGAGTTGGTTGTATCATGTCATATTACTATTGATCACGAAGCAATTTTCGATCAATGACTAATGACATAATAATATCTTATCATATACTGTTGATTGATATACTGGGAATATACTGATTCAGGATATATATATATGCATATAGGGGGAGTAATATTATGGAGGGATATATTGTAGAATGGTTACCCAACTAAATCTGATCATCTATGTGATCATCTATCGTCATATGCTGAAATCGGATGGGGATGTGTTGTGTTGGGTCTATATATGATAGAATGATGGGGATAAACCCTGGGAATATAACTACATTATACTTAAAATAATTGATATAACTTAGTGATAGCTATATCATTGTTGTATCAGACAATGATACATATTGATAAACTGGGAATCTGATGGGGGGTAGATAAAATGTTTCCAGGGAAATAATGAATTGAATTTACCTTAACCAACAACAACAGGTTTTCCTTTTTTCGCTAAGTACAGTAGATGATGGGCAAAAGTTGATATCCAGCAATGCTTTGCAACAGCAAGCTGGTGATTTCGCCAACTAAATATGGTCATATTATACTGGGAATATGATGGTAATATAATATATCATGTATACGATGATCATAAGGATCTTGATGCATTGGAAATTATGATTGATATACAGGAGATACAATGCAAGCATATCCAACAAACACAGGGTTTTAAAAAAAGACTATATTAGGTATTTCCTTAAAAACATGACTGGAGCTTTACATCCATATGATTCACAAACACGGTGGGTTGAGGGAACGGTACGGTGGACTCAAAGATTGATGGAAAGATGATGGTTTGACCTCTGGTAATTTCTTACATAGCCATTTAGATAGATGATTTACCTATTCGCAAGGGTGATTGTCAATAGCAAACTCTTAAGTTAAACCAAATGGTATAACAAATCGGCTGAAGTTGCCTTGCGAAAAAATCATCTGGCTCAACCTGTGCATAGCCTTGCAACAACTGATGCATGACTTGTTCGAAAAATCCAGCTGCTAAGAACTATTGCGTCACCAAGACCTTTGTCACAATCAACTACGGCAACTGAGGCGGAATGCTGCTTCAACCAAGCTATGGCTTTCCGATCCAACCACGTGCCAAGGCCGCCCTATGGTTTGCCAAATGCCTCTGGAACTCGAAGCAACGCAGTGATCAACGCAGGTGAACTCCTTTGAGCGGGGACCTCTGTACATCAGGAGTCTAACCAGTGCTGAAAGGATCGATCATGGCAACGTTTTGAGCAAATTTGACAAAAACCCTCCGGTAATTTGTTATACAACTACTGAAGACGCGGCCCATTTAGTTCAATGCTTTCCCTAGCCATAAAATTCCAAAATTTTCTGATTTTCCATAACACACGAATCGCCATGAATCCCAATAAAATCCCATGAAAATCCAACAATTTCCATCTTCAATCCCATGAAATATTCAACCCCATCATTCAATCCACCATGAAATTCCAACATTTCCCATACGAAATCCCATCTAAATCACCACTAATGTGGCTAAAACAATGTCATAAACCACAAATGGCTGGGAATGGTTTATACAATTTTATACATGTTTATACTATGCCACCTATAAAAAGTTATAAAAATGCTGATGACTGGGGAATGGTTGTTGTTTTACCCACCCAAAATCATCGCTCCAAGGGGCTCAGAAGCTCCTTCTGTCGCGTCCATGCCTCGTCCCCGAGAGTGTTGGCGCGACCTCAGTGACAGGGCCTGGTGGTTGGTTGGTTATAGGGGATTATACTAAGATACACCGGTTGTAGGGAATATAAATGGAATATATCTATATTATAAATGAAATATACCTATATACCTGTACTATATATGAGATATACCTATATTAGTTGTTTAAGCAACAGAAATATTCAAATGACCTACATAACATATAATGGCAGTATAATCTATGGCTGGTTTGTTGATTGTATCTGGAGCTATGTTTTTTCGAAATGATGGTTGATGATTCTTGTTGATGGCTGTAGGGAATAGAACGGAGTATATACCTATATTATAAATGGGATATACATCATAAATGTTTTTAAGCATCAGACATATTCGAATGTATCTATAAATTAAAATAATGCTTGATTGATTTTCCATAGCAAGTGCTGACAATTGCAACAACAGTGAAAAAGAAAACACCCGGTGGAAGGCTGCTAGAAAACGCTCACAAAATCATGGCCCGGAAAGTCATTCCTGCTCCAAAACAGTGTTGGTTTCACTCTGATCTTTGATAGTGTCTATTACGATTCACACTATTTTTGGAGGTAAATCCAAAATTCTGCTGAAATCCGTACTCTTGCTGTATACTTACTTGGGGATGCAGTTCCACTTAGTATATGGCTATATATATACTGTAATTATATATAGCCATCATAGATCCATCATAGTTAATTATATATAACATTCCATAACCATAGTTGTGGGGGGTTGCATCATGTTATATCCCAACTGATGGAGCTTGAAATGTGCCATGCTTATCCCGTTATCGCAAGGTGACTCTCCATGTCGTCGCGGGCATCTTGAAGAATTCGAGGTTTGGTGTCCTGACGAAACTCGTCGAAAGGGGCGCAGTGGTGCAGAATCATTGGGGGATCCTTGGAGAAAGACTGAGAAAGACATGTTACCGTCTGGTAATTTGACATAGCGATGGAATATGGATGAAACATGGATGAAAATTGGACCTCTTATTGATTGATTGACCCAGCCATAAACGGATAATTTTTGCAGAGCAAGCTGTTCAATTCCCAGAGGGTACCTCGCAGTTGTTGGTGAGATTCCAACTTGGAAAGATTCTGTTGGGCAGTTAAAAATCGGTTGATTACAACGTATAATCTTTTCGCATTTTTGATGGGGCTATTTACAAAGCAAACATGTTTTGTTGGGGACAGGGATCCAGGACTAGCCCCAGCTGTCCAACCAATTCGATGAATTCCAACAAAAATTGGACTGTAAATCAACTTAGCTATTGGTAATATATATATATACTTGGAAAGCCACAATCCCATTTTTCCCCATGATGACCAGAAAATGTTGCGTTTTCGGCTTTCCAGGTATATATATATAAATCCACCTGGTTTCTTGGTGAAATCCATGATTTGAGCTGGTGAAATCTTGATCGTGGCACTGGACTTGGCTGGAAATCATCGGACGGCAATGGTTATTCCAACGAGCAAGGACCAAAAATGTCATGGGGATCCCAGTTATTGAGGAAATTTGGACCAGTAACATTCATCATTCATATAGAAATTGATGTTACTGGTCCTGATATTCCATGAAATGAATGAAATGAATGATATTCGGAAATAGATGGGTCCCAAAAATATCAGGACCAGTAACACCAATTCCATCTATTCATTCTTCCATGATAGCAAACATGATGAATATTCAAAGGGCCTGGTGATTCCCCATCCCCTGCACTTTTCATCCCAATCCCCTTTCATATGCAACCCCATGAATTGTCGGCCCAAATATGTGGTTTCAGCCCCTACTAAACCATGGTTTGTGATGTTTTTTTTTCAAATTAGGAGGAAGGGATTAATCATTTGGAATCCACGATGTAGAATATGTTAAAACACGTTACTACGTGTAAAATAGCGTGTTATAACATGTTATAACTTGTTGCTACATACAAGTATCTATAGTTCATGGTTAAATCGCCATTAAAGAACTATAATCATCAACCAATCATCATTTCTCATGCTTCCATATATTCCCCTTTTGATAATATTCATACATATTCATAGCCTCATAGCCTATAATCCCCTACATTGGTTAGTAAATCTATAAATATCATTAAATATCTATAGTTCACGGTTAAATCTCCATTAAATAACTATAATGTGGGTAAAACAATGTCATAAACCATCCCCAAAATCACCATAAACCACGGTGGTAGAAATAAACATGTCCAAATGGGGGGTTTATTATTGTTTTATATAATATTAACATATATTAACCACATTGAATCACATGGGTATGGATCAATACCTATTAATACCATTTTTAGTGGGTTATTCACATCCATAAATCCCAGCTATGACTTGGGGTTCACTAGGGGTACCAGGGTTTTGACCCATAGCCACATGAATCACCAACCAAACCGGTACGGTACACCCAACTCCCCGCAGTTCCCCCAACGACTCCCAGGCTCCTGCACCAGACCCATGGCCAGCAACGGGGGTCCCAGGATCGAATCCAGGACCTACGACGAAATGACGGACGGGTGGGTGGTGGTAGATTACCTTACCCTCTGGTTATGTCAAAATAGCTATTGAAAATGGCCATTGAAATAGTTGATTTAGCCATTAAAAATGGTGATTTTCCATAGTTACGTTAGTTTACCAGAGGGTAAATGGTGTGTAAATGGTAAATCAATGGTAAATCAATGGTTAAGGGATGTTAAGGGTTAAGAATGGGAAATGGTGAATGATAATGATAAGAATGGATAAGAATGGATAAAAATAACCAATAATGGCTGATACGAATAAGTAATATGATGCTTAATCAACGATTGACGTACCTTAATAAGTGCTACTGTACTTACTGTTGATTACTGCAATCATCATGGTTAACAAATGGTAAATTGTTAATAATGGTTCACAATTCAAAACATAGCTAATTATGGCTAATTAATTGTAGCTTATGAGAAAAATGTTATATTTGTCAATCGTACATACTAATGATGATAACGGATGATCAATGTCGATTGTCAATTATTGTTAATTGTGATAATTTTTCTGAGAATGGTTAAGAAGTGATGTATTGTCATTGTGATTACCCTAGGATAAACAAAAAAATATGGAAACCCATGGGGAACCCTGGGAAAAGGATCTACAAATGGTGGGTGTTCCACATGAAGGTAACACCTGCTGTCCAACTGCTCAAAAACCCTGAGGTACCATTGTTTGATCACCTGTTCGTTGCGATTTTTTCTCCGTCTTGGTGATCTTTTAAAGTTGAAATAGAACCGGGTTGGTGGTTGAGCCTACCCCTCTGAAAAATGATGGAGTGCGTCAGTTGGGATGATTTTCCATTCCCAATATGATGGGAAAGTCATAATCCAGTCATGTTCCAGTCACCACCAACCAGGAATACAAGTGGCAACAAATTGGAGTTTACCATGATGCTTGATTCTACGTGTTGAATCCTACGTGTTGAATGACTAAAAAACCCTCAGATTTCCCATCATCAACTCTTGGAGTTTACCCAGGTGTCCCCCCGCAGCTGTCTACCGTAAAAAACAAGAATCTGTCCGTCGAACGTTACAGAAAAACCTTCAATTCCCAGGTTTGAGGGGTTCAAATTGTTGCAGTCAGAAGTTTCTTCACATGTCTTGCTGATCAAAATATGTGTTTTTTTTTTTGCTGGTCAAATATTGTGTTTTTCTCACTTACTCCACCACTTCACTTGCTCAATTCCCTATCTTTCTTATTCAAGTCCGTCACCATTTTTCTTCATTAAAACCCAATGTTTCGTGGTACTTTCTCTCATGTTGTTGTCTGCAAAATCCCCACAGTTTCGCGTTGACTACATCTCTATGTTTGTTGGTTGTAGACTATAGAGAAAACTACCCACAAAACGCCAATGTTCATCACTTCTTGTGGCTAAATAACGTTATATAAATACCAATGTTGGCTAAACAAATCCGCCATGTATGGATATTGAACTGGCATTTAGCCATAAGAAGTAATGATTCCATGTGCTCTACCCCTCTGGTGATGATTTAGCCGTCGAGGTACCGGTCGCAGGTCGCAGAAGAGACCCAACTCGCTCTCCTTGGCCAACATCCCCAGGGTCCATATCACCCCCAGGGTCCCTCTGGTGATTTAACATAGCTATGGGAAGATGGCTATTAAAGATAGATTACCAGAGGAAATTTAAACATGGCTATTTTTGCAGATTTAAACATAGCTATCTATGGAAATTTAACCAAGAAAATGCTGATTTTTCCAAAGGTTTATGGAAAATTACCAGAGGGAATATGTATTCAATTGGTTTATAATTCAATAAGTAGTAGACAGCATGGGTAGTGTTCAAAACCCCGATTGAATTGATTGGTTGAGAACAGGATTCCCCCCAAAAAAAATATTCAGTTTACAATCTAATAACTAGGGTTTATGGTAGAATATGGTAGATATATCATGATATTATACATATATATATATATCGTTAATGGGCTTCAAAACCCTAATGGATTGGTTAGTACAATCCCCTTTAACTAAACATCAACCGGGCTTTTGAGCACTCCTCACAGGTTTGCTTAAATAAATATAATATATATATATACCCTCTGGTTATTTAACCTAGCCATGGACAATGGCCCTTTTTTAAAATGGTGTTTACCTATCAAAAATGGGGATTTTCTATGGCTACGTTAAATAACCATAGTGTTTCTGCAAGGTGGGCCCCCTAGATCCTTGATCGCCAAGGACCGGTGCGTTTATGGAGGCCATGGATGGCGCTCGTGTATTTCGAGCATCATGCGTCACATTTGGGTTTCTCTGAAAATATGCTACCCTCTGGTAAACTAACATAGCTATTGAAAATGGCCAGTTATAGTGGATTTTCCCATTAAAAATGGTGATTTTCCATAGTTATGTTAGTTTACCAGAGGGTACATCTAAAAGCCATTCTATAGTATTCTTGAATGTAGTATTCTATAATATTCTTCACGATGGGCATTTAATTGTGATGGATACCCCGGTTTTGGACGAACTCATCCATTGCCCACCATCTTCCTCGCTGTGAGTTCTGGTCAGCATTTCCTTTGATTTTTTGGGTCTGGCTCTCCCTCAACAACCAGAGCCGATCCTCATCTTGCAAATTGTGCACAACATGCATGAGTCGCCTTTTCTTCTGCATCGGAAGTGTCGCCGTCTTGCGTATTTCCTTCCACTTTTTTTGCTGCTGCTTCTTGGCCTTGAGGTGTGTCATCACTCTGCGGCGTCGAGGGCAAGCTTATGCTTTGGCGGCTGGCGAAGCATCCGTGAGTGCAACTCCACGACAATAAGAGATCCAAGAATGACAGTCCATTCTCACACACACCCAGTGTGTAATCCCAATAATACCCACTATAACTATCCAAATGCAAACTGGGATGAATGTGCAAGTAGGCTTACTCCACGTACTTAGATCACTTTTCCCATAGCAAGCCATAATTAGCTAATGCCCATGGCGTTTTTTGGGCGAAATCCACCATTTTGGAACAACATTAAAAAAAGGTGATTCGGTGATTGTCCATGAAATCTCCCATGGACCATTTCCCTCTACAGATGAGTTTCTCTTCTAAAATCGTCAAAAATCATCAGAGAATCATCTAAAGCGCCAAAAATAAATACTCTAATATGTTTCAGATCCAACTCCCTATGAAATATATATATATGTGTCCAAGTGCGTAGATTACCAAGAATTCCAGAATTCCAACATCTATGTAAAAACCCATGGGAAACCCAGCTGTCCATCCAGGCCACGTGCTGCTTCTCAATGACCTGCTGCAGGCGTCGCTGGTTCTGCGGCAGACGTAGCAGCCAGGTGAGTTTCAGCTGCACCCGCTGCAACTCCTGCGATGCGATGCGATGCGATATGGGGATAGCGATGGGTCGATATTTATGCTACATCTTGGGATTTCAAATGTCATTAAATGATATAATATATGTGTATACATATGTATATATATGATTATATGATATTATATGATATGATATGTCAGTATTGGAATATATCATTGGATCATCATAAGATATGCAAAAACGGTATAAAAAACTTGAAATCCATTGACTTCGATGAAAAAAGGCCTTGAGATTCTAACCTAACATATTCTAATAATGCAATGTGCAAATCACCAGTAAATGGATGACCCATTGGGATCCCATATTAGTGTATATATACATATATGGAACATATGGGTAGCCACTATATGTGGCTTAAACTCAGTGATACTCCCATGAAATAACCATTATTCACCATAATATATATATATAATTATATATATAATCACTATCATTGGCCATAGAATCACTATCATTGGCTATTAATATCACATAAGATCTCATCATACACTCGAATTCACCACTTTTATTCCCATTATCCCATGATATTCCCATAAAATAACCATCATCCAACCACGAAAAATCCCACCCCACCGGGTCCCCGGGGACTTGCCGCGGCCTCCGTGGTCATCTTCTCCCAGGGCGACTCCTTGCGGCGCCCGGCCGACAGCGAGCGGTTGCGGCGGCCCAGCGGCGTGCCGCTGCGCACGCGCTGCTCGGCGCGCTTCACCTGTCAGCCGTGGGATGGGATGGGTGGTGAATGGTTGTTAATAACCAATGGTTACATTAGTAAGGTTAGTAAGATTGGTAAGGTTAGTGAGATTGGTAAGATTGGTAAGATTGGTAAGGTTAGTGAGATTGGTAAGATTGGTAAGGTTAGTAATATAATTAGTTATGGTGGTGAATGGTTAATGGTAAGGTTAAATGTAACTAAGCAGAGTTTTCCGGATTTTAGGGTTTAGGGTTTTAGGGTTTGGGGTTCGTCGTCTGGTAAATACCAAAACACTGGCCCTGCGCAGGTTTTTGAGCATGTCGAAGGATAATATTTGAACTCCATTCTAACCTGGCGGGCAAACCACAGGGTCTTGCCGTATTGTATGATTAGCTCTGGCAAAAAATTGATCCATCTTCTGCAAACAAATCCCCCAATGCTTATGACTGTTACATATGTCCACATGAAATGCGTGTTTTTGTTGGGTGAATAAAAATCCTTCACAACGCTGTTTTTTTTTCCAAGGTTTGGAGAAACTCGGGTTTTTGGAAGCAACACCAACAATAGTAGATATGATATTTTCCCGATCCAATAAGATGATGTGGTGAAATAGCCTGGTTCAAAAATTCAGCTTTTCTCCATGGTTTACCCTCTGGTAAACGTTAACAAAAAACTATGGAAAGATCCACCATTTTTCATGGGTAAATCCACTATTTCTATGGCCATTTTCAATAGCAAACTGTTAAATCACCAGAGGGTATATTCCATATCCCATTAATATCCCATTAATATCCCATTAAATCACTATCAAATCCCATTAAATCAGAGGGTAATCCCTTCGCCCTAGCAGATCTACCTTTTCGAAACCGACCGACCAATCGTTTCAACACAGAAAGGGTGGAACGGGTTGGATCTACGGTACATGACTTGGGGGGCTCAAAGGTGTCACAACCATCAGGAAAACCAGGTGGTTTCAACCTACCCCATCACCATGCTTAATATATGGTTATTATATGCGGTTAATGATGGTTAAGAATAATCGTTAATCATAAAATATTCACCATGACTGACTTTGGCATAGTTTGATATATTTTGGTCCAAACATATCCCAAAAACTGCGTGTGGTTTGGTCTGGCGCCCCACCTTGGTCTTCTCGTACAAATATTGTCGCCAACTCCGCACCCACTCGGTGATGCTGTCGTCGCTCCCGCGCTCCTGAAAAAAGAACCGAGTCGTGGTACAAGTACGTCGGTGTTCAGTCGTGGGATGTTAAAAGAAAATGATCTGGTGAACAAAAACCCGGAAATCGACTTACTAGAACTCAAGCTGATGAAATTAATGCAAATTTAGATGAGACTTCATTGATTTCATGATACTTCTGGATATTTCATTGATATTTTCTGGATTTACCCTCTGGTAAAGTAACATAACTATGGAAAATCACCATTTTTAATGGGAAAATCAACTATAAATGGCAATTTTCAATAGCTATGTTAAATTACCAGAGTGTACCACAAAACAAATCAGCCAACTCCCCACATCATCCCCCCCGGCTCCGTCGTGACGCGTCCACCGCCCTTCCGCGTGCCATCGCCCGCGGGGGGCGAGACGCGGCGGGAGCCGCTGCCGCCGCTGCCGTCGCGGGTCTCGGAGGTGTTGCTGGTGGACTCGCTCTCCGAGTGGCTACCTGCGGATCCATGGGGAGTTTCACCAATGGTCACCCCCCCCAAAAAAAAAACAGAAAATCACCATGAATCATTATATTACTCATCATTAACCATCATTAATCACCATTACTCATCATTAACCATCATTAATCACCATTAATCATGATTAACCATCATTAATCACCATTAATCATGATTAATCATAATGAATCAATATAATATTTTAACCATATGGTGAGGTATGGTATGGTAATGCCACAGCAACTGCAAAGGTCCCTAGTGATGGCTTGCTGCAAGTAAACCCTGATACTGCTGAGCACTGATAGGACCAAAGGAATATCCTTCTCTGCGGTTCAGTCCAGGGGGAAGCGCGGAGCCAAGGCCATCCAATCCACAATGAGCTGCTGTCAGATCTGCGTTCGGAATACGGAGCTCTTCCTCGTACACATCAAAGTCAGGAGTGATTATAATGTAAGTGTCACCCACGAGGTGTAGGCCAACAAGTCCTGTGTGAATGCGGGGGGTCCTCCCCATAATTTACAAGATCAGCCTCACTCAAGACCATCACTGCTCAAGTTGAAGCGGTATGCTGCCAAAGATTCCCTTTTTGCTCTTGCCCTTTGATTGTGTGAAGACCCAGAAGAAGTGGGGATGCAAATGAAAGACAGGTGATAAGAATCAGAATCACGAGAGCCCCAAATCCAACCAACGCCGAGGGTTTCCTACCAATGACTTGAGAAACCGGCGATGTTCGCCGATCCTTCATCTCAGGCAACCTGTTGCTGAACATCTATGTGCAAAAAAAAATGGAAAATAGCTTGGAATACTGGATGAAAGTAAAGTAGCGCCAAAGCTTTAAACTGAGGTTTAGTGCAGAGCCAGTTGCTATAAGATTTTCACAAATGTGACTAGTTCACCCAGTGATAAAACCCAGTTGCTGCGCTTGTGTCACTGTTTGGCAGATTGGTGGGTGGTTAGGAAGTGGCTTACAAGCCGCATTAACCCGCTATAAACTATACTATATCTATAATTTGCTATTTCATGGTATAGGTTTAATAGTTTTTTCAAGCCTGATACACATCTTATAACTAACCCACTTGGTACATGTATCGGGCTCCCCCTGACGATACGTCCAGGCTGACAATCCCTTGGGTCCCAAGAAGTCGATCTGAAAAAATCTTGTGTTTTTTCGGAAGCGAGGAACCACCAATGATATGATGATATTCATAATAATAACAATAGTATAATATATATATATATATATAATGAATATTAATATATCATATCATTAATAGTAATATTAATATTAATATTGGATGATTCATATTAATAGTTGGAGGATATATGAGGATATTATTAATAATATATATATATCCTCCAACTATTAATAATACCCTCTGGTAAACTAACAGTTTGCTATTGAAAATGGCCATGGAAATAGTTGATTTAGCCATTAAAAATTGTGGTTTTCCATATAGTTGTGTTAGCTTACCAGAGGGTAAACTCTGGTATTTGAACACATCCGATGACCAAATTCTAGATGATTTACCTCTAATTTCCATTGCTATTGTTCAATGGCTATGTTACCAAAGGATAACCCATTGCACCTCAGGTACTTCATGGTATTACCATGTATTACCTTACCTACAAATGGTATAGCTAATCCTGACTCGGTTATCATCATTACTAATTATAATTATATACTAATACCATGCGCGGTAATCAATACAACTACTGTATAATTAGTTTATAATTACAGAACTACAAAAAATGTTTATGATAATCATCATGCACAGGTCACTCAATTGCCCAATAACCACCCAATGGTATAATTGCCATTATATGTAGTAATCCGCAAGTCAAGATAGAAATTCATGGCAATTCCCACTCAAATCAGGGATAAATCGTTGATAGGTTAAGTCTCAGTGAAATCAGTAATGATACCATTTTCTATCTTGCCTTAGGTTGATATTACCAATTACATCCAATTGCCAATGGTATCATTAGCCATCCCACTTATTGGGTATGGGTATATACGGTATATAGTCATACCCACCACTGGTATTTCACCAATATTTCACTATTGGTGGGTATTCAACCAATATTTCACCAATATTACCCACTGTATCTAACCATCATCCAACCATCATCTAACTGGCTAAAGGCCATCATATTTCACTAACCTGAATCTTAAGGCCATATGGGTATGGATCAATACCTATTAATACCATTTTTAGTGGGTTATTCACATCCATTTTAACCCAGCTATTTTGATGTGAACAGAAGGGGTACAAGGTTTTGACACACTGCCATGTATCATTTACTTGTTCTTAGTAGGGAATTTTCGGGAATGATCCACTGGCTAACCATCAATTTCATCATCCCAGCAACCCCCATAGTTAAGGCCATATTGGGATAATCATTCACTATTAATGGGAAAATCCACTATTAATGGTCATTTTCAATAGCAAACTGTTAAATTACCAGAGGGTAATTCCCCAAACAAAACTCACCATGATTCCGCTCGGATCACCACCTTCAGCCGCCCCGGTGATGCCACGGTCTTTGTCCAACTTTTCGGTGAGCTCCTGGATCCAACGGCCGACGGCCAGGATCTGGTGAGTCCACCGAAATTAAAATTGCTGTGGTGATAAGCATGACATAACAGGTGAAATAACAGGTGAAATGTGGTGAAATGTGGTGAAATGTGGTGAAATGTATGGTGAAATGTGGTGAAATGTGTGGTGAAATTGGGTGAAATTGGTGTTTTAAGATGATTATAATCGTCAAATTCATGAGAATTATAGGATGATTCAATGAGGATTTCACCATCTTTCACCATCGATCTTCGAGGGAAACCACAGGTTTTCCGCATCGAAATCTGAGGCTTTGGAGCTTGGGATCTGGTCGCCCAGGATGTGCCGGAGCTAAAAAAAACCTTGGGGGGATCATCCCAGTTGCATTGTTTTTTTGGTAACGATACTGGTCAATTCACTAAGTTGTATATCATTGACGTGTCTAAGTTGTATATTATTGATATATATATATATATACATAAATATATATATATATATATGTGAGATGAACCAAAGGATGAGGGATGATGAGAGACTTGTTGACTAGGCTTATTAATGCGTTGATCATCAAATTTTCGTCCAAAGACATCCATGATTTTTCGCCGATAGAAGCCTTGTTGCTCATCACAATCCCATTTATCTCCTTTAGATCCCACTCTATCCCAACCCATTAGATGTCCATTAATTCGTTCCCTCATTGCTTGGAGGATCATCCATCACCCACAAACACAAACCAGCTCCCGTGATTGAAGTGGATACGTCTCACGATAGTTCTAGGAGACCCATGTTTTGTACTGTGGAAAAACCCAATGCCAAATGCCATACCATTTGGGGATGCTCAAAATCCACCCCGTTTATGAGTTATGTTGGTGATAGTTTATTACTTTTATGAGTGGGTTCGCCACAATCACTATAGTTCGTAACTGCCTTCCAGTTCCAGTTGTAAACGAATATTCCTAACCATAGTTATAGGGGCCCGATGTTCCAACTTTGGGATGTTAGTAACTGAGTCATTAAAAATATCCCCTATCCCCTCTCAATTTACAAGTTGGTTGATAGGTTTCCCTGCTATGAGTGTTCATAATTCCCAATCAATTTGCGAGTATAAGTCCCAACAAATTAACCAATCAACCATATTTTCCATGGTTGAACTATTTAATTAGTAGCCACTGTCCAACTTCAGGATGATACGATACTAACCGTGGCTGGTAACTATAGATAGTATAAGATTTAGTAACTACATACATGGAAGAAATCCTGCACCAGTTGATAGATGGGTTACTCCATCATTTATAGGGTTTCAACCATCCGTTTGGTGGTGTAGGATTTCACAACCATCCACAGCATTTAGTAACTACATAGTTACTACAGTTAGTAACTATGGTTAGAAATACTGCAATGGTTACTAACCATAGTTACTAAATGGATGGTAAGTAATATCCATAATATCCACAGCTAGTACCATCTGGTAAACTAACATAACTATGGAAAATCACCAGTTTTAATGGGTAAATCCACTATAAATCACCATTTTCAATAGCTATGTTTGTTTACCAGAGGGTAACTATGGTTAGGAACTGCAATGATTCTCCAAAAGCGACCCCCCAACAATTCGACACGCCCTGAAGGCCTTGACGGTGGGTAGGTCCAACATCAATGTGGCGGGCAAGGTCTTTCCCAGGGCGCGGCCCAGCCTGCAGCTTGATCTGGACGGTCCAGTACTGGACCGTAGAGTTAGAGCAGGATATCATGTGTGTATCTATATATATATATTGGAATATATCATTATATATATATATATGTATGCCACCGTTGCATGTATTTCCACTGCCAGAAGGGTCACTGAATGCTCTGCCTCGCGTTTTGCGAGCACCGGAGACTGATCAGCCTCACTTGAGAGCTAACGCCAGCATAGCCGCACCCAC
>Ga0126342_10001350_pt1 | contig 34050 bp, 31 predicted proteins | sample Cyp1metagenome_FD_92528 | JGI IMG/M metagenome (GOLD analysis project Ga0126342, IMG submission 92528) | Coral microbial communities from Lord Howe Island, Old Settlement Bay, Australia - Cyphastrea 1 metagenome | ecosystem: Host-associated > Invertebrates > Cnidaria > Coral ...
AGGTCAACCGACAATGGGGTAAAATGCACTACAAACCGCTAAGCTCTCAGCTCTTTTGAACCAACGCTATCGGGCAGATCGATGATATATACAATACATGGTTTTACTGCAGGAGTTTTTACAATATCTACCATAAGTCCCACTTATTGTAGTTATAAACCAACTTAGCTATCTATGGGGCACCACTATGTTTGCATGGGGCCGTTGCATCCCTTGATGACTGGCACGTGCCATGTCAGGGGATTGAATGCGTGGCACCATTCCTTCTCGGCGGCGCGGGCAACCATGGGAGAACGTCTACCAATGTCCAGGGCATGTCGTGGCAAGCGACTTGGCTATGAATCAATACCTATGAAAATACCATTTTTAGAGGGATGAACATCCATTTACCAGCTATTTTTATGTGAGCTACAGGGGTACAAGGTTTTGACCCACTGCCACTTGTCAAGTTTTTCGGAGAGTTGTGGGAACTGCGGCTGAGCCTAGAAGCCTGTGTTCAATGGTGCTCGTTACTGAGCAATTGCCAACTCAAAGAGACGTCATGACTCATGATTATAAACAAACAGGTCAGAGTTTAAGGTGGTTTTCTTAGGGGAAGATATAACTATAGTAATTAAGTACCACTATACTCTAGCCTTTAGATGATTGCAACTTATTGTAGCCTCATCCATCGTTGGATGATGGCATCCACCAGTCTCTTAAAGCTAGGCTGCGCCAGCTTTCGTTCTTCAGTGATCTGGTCCCCTGCATGATGGACCATGAGGGCAGCTTGAGCATATTGGCTGAGCTTCTGGCTGAATGCAGGAGCGTTTAAAAAGATGACCAAGAACAACAATGACTGATTGGTGGTGACTGGAACATGAATGGAATTTTGAATGACTTTCCCATCATATTGGGAATGGAATATATAATCATCCCAACTGACGAACTCACTCCATCATTTTTCAGAGGGGTAGGTATACCACCAACCAGATGAACATGTGGATTTAGCCAATGTAAAATTGGGATGACTCTGGAAAACCTGGGATAAATACCCTCTTGTAAACATACAAAAAAACTATGGAAAGATCCACCATTTTTAATGGGAAAACTCACTATTTCGACTGGGCCATTTTCAATAGCTATGCAACAAATTACCAGAGGGTATATCCCATGAATATCCCATGAATATCCCATTGAATCACTATAAATCCCATTAAATCACTATTAAATCACTATTAAATGCTGATTGTTGCCCTTGACCGACTTGAAGTTCGGAACACGACCTCACCGATCCGCGACGTCGAATGATGTTTGCCGTCACGGATCGGCGTGCTCCAAAGCCAAAGTAAGGGTTGCTCGGCACAGCTCCAAAAAAGTCAAAGGTTGCATGAAATGTGGGGATGGGTCGAAACCTATAGATACATTTTTAGTGGGATGAACATCCATAAATCCCAGCTATGACTTGGGGTTCACGAGGTACCAGGGTTTTGACTTATCCCCATGTATTCAAATGTCACATCTGGTTTTGCAACATCGCCAGGAATTTACTTACTGGTGCGTTTTACGTAGGGAATTTTCGGGAATGATCCCAGTCATCACTAGTAATGTCATCATCCCAGCAACCCCCAGCAACCCCCAGCAACCCCCAGCAACCCCCAGCAACCCATCCATTCACCCATCCATCACAGATCCCAAGTGGAATTTTGGATAGCCCAAGGGGGGTGTTCCACGGCAGGAGTCTGGATCGACGACAGATGCAGGACAGATGTTTGAGGAGCTTGGCCACACATTTGGAAGCTGCCCCCGATGAGTTCATCATGGCACGATTTACCCTGCAACAGATCTTGGATGATTTGCTTGGTCCCTTGAGACGTGCAGATTCATCGGAGATTGTTGAGATCTTCTATGAGTGTGCAAACCTGGTGCTGGACATTGTTGACAGCCGCGGGATTTTCGCTTCGTGCTATGCCATTGTCACTCCTTCGCTGGCTGCATCTGCCTTACAGGGACTGCTGGAAGCTGTAGGGCAACACAGAGGAGGGCTGCAGGAAAAGATGCTCCAGAGGTTGAGCAAAGAGTTCTGCCGGAAAGCCGCGGGTCTCATCTATAGTCTGTGTTTTTTGTGTGTTTCCCAGCATGGTTTTTATTTGTCCATGAGGTTTTTGCCACTTTTTTGCATTTCAATCCGAGTTGAACTCCTGTTTGGCAAGATGTTCACTGATCTGATTTGCCATCCTCCAGCTTGAGGTTGGGGAACATCCATGCCTTCACCAGCCCTTCAGCAGCTGGATGCAATGGACGGAAGAACAGATGGATCCAGACACCAGCAGCCTGCCCTACCTCTTATACTTTGCCTGGCGCGGTTCCGGCACTGCCCTCTTGGGGCTGCAACTGGGGCAAGGGAAGCATTTGCAGGACTTGCGACGGAATGCTGCACAGGAGAGGGTGAAGCTGGTGAAACTGGTGAAGGGGTTCAGGTGCAGGAGCATGGGCAGAGCCACTAAAAGATTGAAAGAGTTTTAGCAACAAGATCTTGGAGAATTAGTCCCGAAACATGGACATGAGATGGCGGCCCTCAAACAGTAAAGTCAGTAAAGAACCAGTGCGGTTCCAGGCTTATGCTGTTATTGGCTGGTAATTACCTATCAATGAATTTCCTGTTTCTGGCAGTTGATTCATCATTCTTGTAGAAACAAACCCACCCATTTCTTGTCGATCATGTCAAGGAACGCAGCAAACCCAATGATACGCCATACCCATTGTGCATGGGGTTGTAGACCTTTCAAAGCCATTGGGTTTGACTGTTTTCGGGTCTACCACATCCCCTGGGCCACATTTCCACATCGCTCTGGGCCATGTGTCAAAATTGGACCCCCCCTTTTTTGGATAAATTGCCATCACACTATGGTCGATTCTGAGAACATTGTTCTGGATTCATGTTATTCTCACCATGAACCAGGGATTCTTGACTCTACAAGGTGGTGCCCCATAGTTAGCTAAGTTGGTTTATGGTAGTGATATATCTATATACTGTATCTATAGGTACTATAGTTTATAAATAAACCAACAACCATCATATCGAACTAGTTACTATGGTTTATAGACCAACGTTCACATCACTGGGAGGGGCACCACCAAACGTAGACCAACATGGCGCCAGGCAGTGTCCAGCAACTTCAACGTCTTCTCGGCCGTCCGGCGCGCTGTGCGACATCAGCACTTGCTCGATGACTTGGCACAGGATGTGGCGCGTGGCAAGCTGCGCGGAGCCGAGGTGCAGCAGTTCCTGGTGTTGTTTTCGGAGGGCGAGGAAGCAGAATGGATGATGTTTCTGAAGCTAGGCATTTTTTGGATTTTGAACCCTTGGATTTTGAGGATTTCTGGACCATTGGACCATGGAGCCATGGAGCTGAGATTACTTGGTTGGATCCCAGTTGATTGGTCTGGATTGAAAGCTTTGGGATGGCTTGGAATCAGCAGCACTTTGGGTGTTTGTGACAATGGTCTGTGACCACTGAGACGATCGTCAATAACCCAATCAAGGGTTGGCAGTGTTGGCAAGCCCAAGTCTCGGATCCTTCAGGAGATTTTCCACCTGACCTTCAGACTTGAGATACCTTGAAAAATGTATACCACCAAAAAAGATTCAGACAAATTACATCAACCACATTTTTCCACTATTTCAGTACAATGTGAGGCCCCCCAGTAACTAGAGTTATAAGTACCATAAACCATAGTGAAATTGGAGTTATTGGCACCAACTTAGCTATCCAACGGGGGCCTCACATTGTAGGATTCTCCTTTTCCATCGATTTTTTTTGGTGCTTTCTCTAGGATCATCTCTTCGCCGAGGAACGCCCTGGTGCACCAAGCAGGATCCACTGCCGCGGCTGGGAAGGCCTTGCAGGAGCTGCTCCAAAGGGCGGGCGCCACGGGCGCCCCGGTGGACTCTGCACTGGGCTGGGCCAAGGCCTTGTCGAAGCCGGAACGTGCCGGAGGCGCGCGGAGCGCGCAGACCGCGTCTGTGGGCCGTGAGGCTTGAGATCTTTGAAATCCGTGATGAATCTGATAGTTGCAGTCTGATACAGTCTGATACAGTAGTTGATCATCCCCATAAAAATTGGCTAGTATAATCCCGGAACTAATCATCAACCATGATTCCATGATTATTTACCGTTGTTTTTGACCATGATGTATAGCCGAGCGTTCTTGGTGTGAGTGAGCTGATATCACCACCACTTTATTTTTTGGAAGATGAGTTCGGCCCCTGCGGGCCCATGGGATAGATGGGATAGGATCAGTTTCTTCTCACTTCCAGACTCTTCCTCTGGATCGGTATTCCTTTTTTGTACATGGATGTTGTCAAAGTCTGGAAATTCGCTTGCTAAGCAAGGGATAGGCGGATAGGCCAACCTGTGCTGTGGACTACACACCAAAATTTGAGCATGGACCATTTTTTCATAATAGCACCATCATTTTCGAGGCATATCCGAACTGGGGGGTTCCAATTTCAGGCGTGCATCCCCCTATCCACATTCAGACTCTAAGAAAATTTGACACTTGGGGACTTCGGGCTGGGCTTGTCATCTTCAAGCCTCAGCAAGCCTCAGTAAGCCTCAGTAAGCCCAGAATTTTGCGTCAGTTTTCACCATGCACCTGCTACCTTTTATTTTGGTCAAAGACGGAATTGCAGGTCGCCTAGGCACACAGGTGCCGGACAGGTGATCCGATCTGATCCACCACATGCCACCGTTTCTGGGTAAATTTCATCACGACCGAAGCCTGTTCTCCCGAACCCTGGAAATCATGGTTTAGATATAGGGAATCATCCCCATTCATGGCCGAACTATTCAGGTTAGTGAAATATTATAATTTACCCAGATCCATTGACCTGTGGTTTCAAGATGTTTCAAGTATTTCTTTTTTTCCAACCTATTGAAGTCGGAATACCAAGTATACCGCTAATATTCAAGAAAATCCACCGATGAATCATGATTTTCCCTGTTGTTTATTTTCACACACTTTTATTTTCACACACTCATTGTGATGATATTCATTGATTTTCATGCCAATTTTAGATGCTAAAACCCAGTCAAATCACCATCCTGGCCGCTTAAATCTTCCTCAATAATTTTGGACCAAATCCAAGATCTGCTTGTTTCACGCAACTCTGGAGGTCCCGGAGAAGACCCTTGGGAGGACTTTTTATGGTTGCCGGGTTGCCGATGGAACCAATGGCTTTCAGCCCCAAAAACGACAGCCTCCGGAAATCCAGGATGGCGATGGAACATCACGACTGCAGATGACTTCCTCTGGCAGAAATACCCTCTGGTAATTTAACATAGCTATGGAAAATCACCATTTTTGATGGGAAAATCCACTATACATGGCATTTTTCAATAGCTATGTTAGTTTACCAGAGGGTATGGGATTTTCCATTCCCATAATTGCTGAACAGAGGGTATATGACAAGCCAGTTTTGTGACCCACCTATCCAATTTTGTGAGGGACGGCAGGGTGTGACCAAGACTCCCTCCTGAAACTGGGAGGCGGGCTGGTCATGCTGTCGTATCCATTGTGAGTAAAGGCAAGTAGCCCCCTTCGGTTCACAACCAATCAGATAGGAATGACAGGTAAATGACTTACTGGTGCGTTTTACGTAGGGAATTTTCGGGAATGATCCCAGTCATCACTAGTTTACTAATCATCCCAGCAACCCTCAGCAACCCATCCATTCCCTGCGTTTAGCACCAGGTAAGATGATGGGTATATGATACCACCCCGGCCCTGTTTCATTCATAGAATTGGATGATGGGAAAAAATTTAACCGGAAAGCCCTATATTTGATGGTAAAAACCATGGTTTCCTGTAGATTTTCCCTTAAACCAATCCATTGATTCATAGTGTTTCTTTTCGAGAATGGATCGATGGGTCAAAATGACGAGCCGCAAATGTCTTGGTCCATTACCAGTTCCCCAATCTCCAGACACCAAAAAACATGTGGAAAACCTCACCTGGCGATGGACACATTATCCATTTAATGATGATGATCCCATATTTTCCCATTAAAAGGTGGGATCATCTGAAATTACCAGATGGTTTATTTATAAAATTTTATAAACAGAAAATATGGTAATGACCATTAATTATTACTGATCTGAAATTACCAGATTACCACCATTTTCATCTGTTTCCGAAAAGGAAATTACTGTACCATTACTTCTTTCAGATATGGAAACTGATGGTTCCTTTTTCGGGATACTTCCATTCAGGGCACCAGTTGGCTGCAGGACCTGCCCGTGTCGAGCATGCCCGGCTTCGAGCATGAGCGCGAGCGGCGTCGACGGCAGGAAGCAGAGATGAAAAGTAAATCCAAATCCCATTTCAATGGGAATTTCAGGATCCTAAAATGGAGGTACGTTAGTACCATATTTTTGGCATTTTTTGGCTATATTTTGTTGGGATATTCCCTGAAATTTAGGCCTCATATATGGTAGGTACCTCCAATAAATCGGTTCCTGAAATGGCCATTGACCATTGGTACATCCGCTACTTGGGCAATGCTCAGGTTTATCTCCGATGGCAAGAAACTGAATCCACCAGAAATGGGGAACCGATAGAAATATTCCTTGGACCTTAAGTGTGTTCAAGGTGAAGTGATCTTTAGATTAGAACTAAAGTACAATGATCCCCCCAAAAAACCATCTCAACCGCATCCACAAGGCATTTCCTTTTTGTCGCCACCGGATGTTTTTGACTCAAAGAAATCTGATTTCGGCCCTGCAAAGCACTCCAAAAGTGGCTGGATGGAATCTTCAAAGCTGCCATTCCCATCTTCCGTGTTCTTCTGTAGCGCAGAATCGAGCAAGGCTTTTCCAACCCTCACCCCTTTTCCAATGATCGAAGACTTGGTGCATAGGGCTGTCCTCCATGCTTATCGACATGTTCAACATGCTGAACCCCCCAAGTTGGAGTTGGAAGAGGAATTTGCTGATTGACTGAATCAGATAGAATCAGATAGAATCAGATAATCCAGTCGGCTTGCTTGGATGTGCATCCCAGTTGGCAAGTGGCTAATAAGCATATATTATGACCCAGTTTGTTTTGGGGAATATTCCCAGTACACATATCCCCAATTCTATATGGATTTTAAATGTCGTAAACCATTTACTAGCCGGGGTGCATATCCTCCAGGACCAGGAACGAGAGCGCGAGGATCAGATGTGTGCCTCCCGAGGGGACAGTCGCTGCTGTCCGAATTGTGGCAAGGTCATTGAGAAGAATGGAGGTTCCTGGGCAGCAAGGGACCATACCACACAAGTGGATGGGAGCCAACAAGGGATATCTTAAGCAGACAAAATCGGTACTTGAGGTTTGAATCAGCCAACACAGGGATACTTCTGTGGATTCTACGGGGATGGATCATAATTTGAGGCCTATGTGCCCCGGTCATTGTTGTAAGCTATTCCCAGTATGGGGCGCCTAATGACTTCGACTTGACTGCGAACGTTGGAACCAACGCCTGGGGCGTTGGATCCGGTGTTGATGCCATGCACGAGCACCTGCGGAACTCCACGGACAGGATTCATCCCTGTTTTTGGTTTTGCAACGTGGCATGTGGTACCCTCTGGTAAACATACAAAAAGCTATTGAAAATGGCCATAGAAATAGTGGATTTTCCGATTAATAGCATGGTGATTTTCCAGTTCGCTATGTTCAATTACCAGAGGGTAACTGGTAAATCCAAAACCATCGATTCTCCAATTAATATCCCCCGGGTGACCCGCCAGATGTTTCTGATTTCCACCATCCCCATTGGGACCTTTTTTTTGCTTTTCCGGTCCATCCCAAAAGGTGTTTTTTTTCAGCAACGTTGGTTTAGATTCACCCCATGATCTATGGATATATCTACCACAAACCATGGAAATATATGGAAATCATCTATAATTATCCGATATTATGACAAAAAGTTCGCTAACTACGGTGCCCCACCTTTCACACAGTTTCCCTGGTGCGTTTCTTTTTCCGATCACTCCAGGTTGCGATGAGATGACCTGCGGTGCCCATGCGCACACCCAAGTGCAGCACCGCGAAGGTTGTGGCCACACCTTTCACTGGAGCCAGGCTCCACCATACCGACCCAGACTGGCAGAGCAGCGACAACCACCGGGATTCTCTGCCATATTGGCCTGGGTGCTTTCAGAGTAGCTCAACTGCGAGGTTTCAGCAGTTTCTTGTGAGGAAATCACTGAGGCATTGTGTCAAGAAATTGGGGAGATGTGAGCATAATCAAGATGATCACCTGGTTGGTGCTCTAAAAAAAAGTCAGGCCAGTGCAAAGTGATGGTTGCCACCTTTTGACTACACCTGCCAGTGTTTGATACCTTTTTTCACATTTTTGGGATGGGGCTCCAACCGTTTATCTCAGCTTTTACCCCCTGGTCATTTATCATAGCCATGGCAATCACAATTTTTAATAGGCAAATCATCTATAGATGGGCCATCTATACCATAGCTATGTTAAATGACCGGAGGGTTCATATATTTTTTGCAGCGCCCAGCTTGAAATCCAGGCAGGACTTCCAGTCTCCGCACGCGGCAGCTGCAGCTGAAGTGGCATTGCACGGCCTTAGTCCTGAAGATCGGCGCTACGCCTGCGCCAACGCCTGCGCCTGCGCCTTCATCAAGCAGAATCAAACTCAACCAGGGCTGGCCACGGCCCTGACGGCACCAAACTGCCAGAGGCGACCGGTTTTATCCGTTTTTTTTTTTTTACTTTTTGGGTGAATGGATTATGAATGGTATGAGTGAGTTGGGTTCATTTCTGGCAATTTTCAGATAGACCAGCAAGTGGATTCTTTTTTGCCGAGTATCTCACACTAGCCATGGAGGTTACGCGACAGTCTGGGATTCCAAGAGCAGCGTTTGGCACGTGTGGTCGCCGCCTTCTGTGACCCACAGCAACTGCCAAGCTCGGACTCCTTGGTGGCAGCGGTGTTTCTTGGGCGTGATGACTGGGAGCAAGTGGCTGGAAACAATGAAACTCAAGCCCAGCGATTGAAGAATGCCATAGTGAACCTCTTGGTCGCAATTTTGGGAGCTCCAGACAACAACCATTTGATGCTGCTGTTACTGGAGCCTAGGGCCATGTTGCAGAGCTTCCCCGTGGGCTTTTGCTTTGGTGCTATGCCGGGCCCGGAAGGCTATCACTTTGACTGCGGATGTGTCTTAGATGTGCACGGCAGGGCAACCCGCAACAGGGCGCCCCTGAACAACTCCCACCTGCACTTCGTGAACTTTTGCTCATGGAGTGTCATGGCCATAGGCCTTTGGATCTTTCCTGAGAACTGCCACGACATTGGGCAGGTGCACCAAGTGGGGCGATATTGGAAGGAATTGAGGGACGGGTTTTGTTTTTTTTCACATGGTCATCCCCAGTATTTCTGGGTGATTCATTCCCTTTTTCATTGATTGAAACACCTTTGCAGGTGTTGACGGAACGGCACATCCGCGAAGTGGATGGAGGCAGAAGGGCGGCCTGTTTGGCTGACAGCGCGAGGAGCTTTGCCATGAATTACGCCCTACAGAACTTTGAGTGCGTGTGCCGACACCAGGGACACACTGAGGACTGGGGTTCAAAACGGAGCTGGATTGGAGAAGTGGAACACCGTGGAACAAACCTGGAAGAATCTTCAGCCTGAACATCTTCAAAAACAACAAAACACAATAGATATCAAAGATTGAAACCTATTCCAGGTTTGTGGTTTAACATGGGTCCAGAAAAGATCTGCTTGGAGCTACTTTGTAGGAATTGGTTAACAAAAAACAAAACATCCCAGATATGGGACACGCCCAGGAATGGTCGGACTTAGCCAAGGGTAGCAGTTGTTTGGGCCGAGACCCTTAGAAACATTTAGAAACAGGTGTCAACAAACCATGAATTAGCTAGCATGGTCCGCAATGTAGAGAAACACAGGCGCTTGATCTGATTCCCTTCCGCGAGTGGTTTTTGATGGTTTTTGGATCAGAGATGTTTTGATCCTTACTGGTCACATCATGTCACATCCCAACATTTTATAGCGGGTTCCCCTCATTCTAAAATTCTGAAAATGGATTCAACCAAGCATTTTGATCCGTCTTGGTCAAATGCCCAAAGAATTCATGCCGTTTGTTCCCCCATTCTTGACTGAACCCGCAAATGTTGCTGTTTCAATCTCAAGTTTAGATACTTAAATCAGCCTAAATCCAAATTCTCTAGCTGAAGTCACAGGTCCCAAATGCATCCAAATGCTGGATCTTTTGATTTGGACGCAGGAAGACCGCTCCTTGGCTTGTGCTCATCTCTTCCAACGCTTCCGCCAGCGTGCCGTGAACGCTCCCGCGGAGTTTGCGCGCAGCTTCCCGACCGCTGAAGCACGACAGAGGTATGAGGAGATTTGGCGCGTGATGATCGATGAAATCGTCCAGGAGTTACCTCAGTTGAGGACAGAGATGCTGAATTTTGTTTCGTGGATGTTTTGTTGATGTATGGACGGCCTCAGATGTATTGAGAGCATCATGGGATGCCGAAAAGGGTTTAAATTGAACTGTTGAGTTCATACCCCAGCACCATTTGTGACTTGCCGCACAACTAAATTGACAAGCAGTTGTTTGCACGTCGTTTGCATCGCGTCTTTTGACATTGTTTGCATCACAATTCGTTGGGTTTCACATTACTGGTAGGGTTCCACCCCAGGCAGGGTTAAAATCACACAAGGCTTAGTTGGTGGCCCAGTCATCAACCGGGGCAAGGGATCCACGGTATCCACGATGAGTCCCAAGATTCCAAAGCGGTCCCTAGCTGGCACCAGGAGTCAAGCAGACCAAGATTCAGAGGCTCAAGATCAGCTCAAGAGACTGCAGGAGTTCAGGTCATCCTTGAGTCACTGGGCACAGAACTGCCAGTGACCTGACAGTGACCTACATCAGTGACCTGGGAATGGGTCTAGATCTATGCCACATTTTGGGGATATCCGCCATGTGATGTGATGATACCGGATGGCACCGGGGCTCTGATCAAAAACTTGATCCATTGGCACACACACACACACATTCTGAACGTACGTACTACTACCGTACTATCCCAAAAAATACCGCACTTTTTTCTACACCATACAGTCATCCCACCATGGCATGACATGACACAACGCTATATACAGATTATTGAAGAATCAGTTGGAATGAATATCCATTGTTTCGTAGGGACTATGTTCACTATGGCGAGGAATCCTGACAGAGAAACTCTGCGTCCATTCGGCCACCAGAGTCAATATTGCCCCCGCAAGCTCTTACCAATTCCACACACTGCAGGGATTGAAGAGCCTGTCCGTGTTGTGTTATATTTTGTTTACCTGAATCATTGGCAACAGACAGGTTACATGCAGCACTTCTTCCATGACTATGAGAAACTTGGCAATGGCAACAGATCACAACCCTCGCACTGGTACAGATACCTGTGAAGATCCACCAATGAGGCTCAAGAATCACGACCTGTGCAGGTTTGTTTTGCAGCGATTTGACTGCTTGTTCACAGTCCTAAGTTATGCACTCAGCTATGAGAATCGATTTCACATAGAGGTGTGTCTAAGAAAGGGCTCTGCAAAATCCATCCAACTGATTCAATCAAGCATGATGAGCCTACTTAGAAGTGCAGTTCCAGTTATGAGTGGATAGATTTCAGCATAGTTATAGGGGTTCTATCATTCCCAACTTCTGGGGGTTTAGTTCACCATGGTTGTACCCATTTGGAATCTCAACTGCACCCCTAAGTAGGGCTTCCTGGTGAAAGTTTGGAAGCCAGGAAGTGTACCCTGGCGCTTCCTGTGGTGCCAGAACTGAAATTCGTGGCGGACCTGGTGAATCGAAACTGGGTCAAAGTCATTATGAAGTCATTATGGCAGGCACTTGAAAAGAGGGTAGCCTCTGGTAATGAGTAATGACTAACAGTTCGCGAACTTGAAAATGGCCCAGTCAAAATCGTTGATTTACCCATTAATAATCATATATAATCATTAATAGCATGGTGATTTTCAATAGCTATGTAAACGTTTACCAGAGGGTAGCCAGGATCTGGGCAAATCATGGTGACCATTGACCTGTGACCGAACGGAATCATGGGACAAGGGGAGGGCCTTGGGTAAGCCATGGCTTGACCGGTGCGGCACCAATATGGCAAATCAAGTGTACATAGATTTATTGTTATTTGTTACTGTTCCATCATTATGATGATGATGATGATTATTATTATAGCACACGATATTATCGACATTAATACGAATTATTATCATTATCATTATATATATATATATATATATCGTTGTCATCATTATTGTTGCTCTCTCTCTCTCTCTATATGTGTATATGTGTATGTGTGTAATTATATATATATATATGTACAAACAATCGCAAGGCATGTGTATATAGTCACCAAGCAGGTTATTGGACGTTGGTGGATTTCAGCTGGGATGATCCACCCAAGGTATTGACAGAAAATCTGGTAGGATCGGGTGAAAAAAATCTGGTTTCTTGCATAGAATCCAGCTACTAGGCATTTACACCGAATATTCGTTTTCAACATCATTTTAAGGGGTTATCCACATACATGTCATTTGTCCCCCTTTTAGAAAGGCACCGATGTTTCACTTTTTGCTCCCTGAAGAAGCCCTGAAGAACCTGAACGGGGCTCAGGAAAGGAAGAGCTCGCACACTTGCCTTTGCTGGGGCATTTCGTTCGTCTACGAAACTGGATCTTCGACCGTCTGGATGGAGCCCTGCCCAAGGAATATTTGAAGGACGCCGTGATGTCGACCCTTCTGAGCTTGGTTGATGTTGGAGTTAGATGCTGGGTTTGGATGTTGAGATGAGATGGGATATGATTCGATATCCAAAAAATGGTTGCAGGATAATTACATCTTAAACCATCCTTGATCAACCGAAGCCACAAAAACAGCAAGGTTTGTCTGCGAAACACGTTTGCGTCTTTAGACAAAACCGAGCATCTTGCCGTTACAAGTCTTGACGGGGGATCACTTACGGGACAATTTTTGTGGGTTTTCAAATGGAAAACATTAATTTTCTGATCGAAACCCAAGGTTTGTTATCGTTTGATATTTCTTGGGCTTCATAGGTTTCTGGAGCCACCCTGTATTTCTTCATTTTTTGACGCTTGGTCAAAGGTGTATATCCTCGGGTCATCAAACATGGCAATGGAAAAACCCACTAAATGGAGACTTCTAAATGGGAAAAACATCTAACTAAATGGGGGATTTTCCAGCAAGCCATGTTTGATTGCCGGAGGGTATCTCTCTCTCTCTCTGTATAGAATATATATATATATACTGTATATGTTATAAACACAATTTAAATTACTGTATATGGTATATAATTGCCATATGATACTCGTACATGGCTACAGGATGGTGCTCCAGAGTTAGCTAAGTTGACGCTTTTATAAATAGGTGAATTCTATGGTTTATGGTAAATACCCTCTGGTAATTTAACGTAGCTATGGAAAATCACCATTTTTGATGGGACAACTCACTATAAATGGCCATTTTCAATAGCTATGTTAGTTTACCAGAGCGTATATATCGAACTAGTTACTATAGCTTATAAACAAACTAATATCACTGGGGGGGGCACCACCTTGTGGAGTCATTTTCAACCATTAAACTTCCATTGATAGAGGGTACACCTGACGTAACGCATGATTGTAACCCACTTGAATATACGATATACTTTTATATTCATATGTATATATATATATTACATATACACATGTAATATATAAATAGTATACAATATGACACACATATATATATATATATGGATTCCTGTCCAATTTTCAACTATTTTCGTGTAGTGAGGAGCCGCTGAAAGTCCTTCTGAAGAGAGCCATGCAAAAAGATGAGAAGATGAACCATCGTAACCTGGAGATCAAGCTGTTTTCCAAGAAATTCGCATGGCCCCAAAATGCTCAACATCCAATCCATGCTTGATGGTGAAAACATGGTTATCCATGCTGCTTGTCGAACCCTTTCGAGCAACCAGCAGAAAGAGATGACACTGGGATGACACTGGTGCCTCACATTGACCTCTGGGAAGGTTCGCTGTTTTCCCGTGGAAATTTGATCTAAAAACAGAGGACTGGGGCCTGAGTCCCTTAATGTGAAAAGTTTCGGGAAGTGGTGATTGGGAAGTGACGAGAAGCAGGGCGCCCTTGCTGAACACGCCCTTGTGCATTCTCAGCGGCTGGGGAGATATGATGACGATGTGCGAATCTTAATCTTTTGTTTGTTTGTGTGCTGGTTGACCCACTTTTTGCCAGTTGTATCTCAATTAGGAATGCGTATGAAGACGTGAATTCCATGACTTTCATACAACACATGATTTCTTTTGGTACAAGAACTGTTTGGTGCGAAAATATGGTCATCAAGGCATGCCGCAAGCCCATTTCCGCATGGCTGTGGACCATCAACCTGGCACACCAATGATTAAAACAGCTGGTAAGTGGATATCCACCCCCACCAGCATCGTAGCATAATTTCCACGCATTCTTACACTTTCTTTTCTTCCATTCATTCCATTCATACTGAGGTAGCAAAAAGATTCAATGTGATGCGACCCTTCGCTCGCTGAAACTCTTCATCGACAGTGAGAACCTCAGTTTTGCAGCCAGTCTTCCACTGATCTCTATCTTACAGCCAGAATTCTGCCAGACAGAGGCAGGCAAATTGGCATTACATAACATGACACATTATGAGATTGCTCTACTCTCCACCATGCTGCTTACACATAGAGACAAGTACACTGTCAACCCAGGTTGAAGAACCATGGCTGATGGATACCAGTTGGATACCAGTGCTATTGACCTAGCTACATAGGTTTGCCGCCCCCCAGTTGGCCAAGGTTGGAGGGCCTTCTATGACGTAAATCAAGGTGCCATCCCGGTGGAATGCCAGGCCGGGCGCGCAGCCATGGGATTGGAGGCTCAAGAGACGCGCCTGGAAAAGATTGGGCACGGAGCCGAAGAGGACGATGGAGCCAGAGCTGGGGGCGAAATTCTGAAGTCAGATGGCCTCTAAAGATCTCTAAAGTGCTTGAACCTAGGAAAATCATGGCATAATCACCACTTTTTGGCTGGTAAATTTTTGAATGATTGAACTAAATGTCGCCGGTTCTGTGTTGCTCCATTTTTGAGCTTTGCCTCCGTGTCTGTAAGTGCTGTTCAGAAGGGATTGCCCAACTCTACTTGGATCTTCATCTCATTTCTTGGCTGGTTTGTAAGTCTGATTCCCTTACCCAGTTCTACGCATGATGTTCCCAGGAATTGGGGACTGACTGTTGCCATCCGACTTAGCAGCTGGGTTCCGACCGCGACCGGATCGCCAGGAGCTCCCATTGAGCTTCTTCTTGAGCTCACAGCCCGAAATGGTGGCGAAGTTCTTATGCAATAGTAGCTGGGCGACAAGTGGCAACTGGTTGACCGATGTGGTACGGGTTGACTGGTTCACAGGACAAAAAAAAATTGGGACTTGGGAATGGTTAGCCGGTTGGCACTCACACGCTTAAGCCTGGAAAAGGCCCGGCATTTTTAACGGAGCACACACTTGGACGATCTTGAAAACGGCATTCGATTTTGTATACCCACCTTGCCCTGCCATGTTTCTCAGGGCTTGGGTCCACCGTCTCAGGTTGGAACGAACTGGTTGACGCGGCGGCTTTGGCCCTCAATCAACTTGGGACGAACCATGCCACCAATTGGGCAGCACAAATGCAGAAGGCTGCCCCTGTCACGCGGTATGTAAAGTTGTTACGGAGGCGGGTGACGCTACGGATGGAACTTCTGTGTGGCCCCACATGGTTTACAGTTATGAGCCCAACAAGCTCCGGGAATATTGGAGTAGGGGAGGGGTCGGTGACCAGGATTTTAGCACGGTCAAGAGCAAAACGAACGATGCTGTGGCGGCGAGGATGTGAAATTGAATACACATTCATATACATACAATGTGGGGTCACCAACTTAGGTAAGTTGGTTTACAACTGCAACAACTGTTGGATTTATGGTGGATATGCAACTCCAGTTAAATGGGTGAAACTAAAGCAACACACCAAGCAGGGATGATAGGGATGATGTTTGTCTGAAACTAGGCTACAGTACCCCAGAATCTGATGATTGATCATCATTTTCCCCACTGAATTCTGGGATAAATATGGATAATTTCCCCTTTTTTTCAGACACACCCAAATCATATATTTAGTTCGTTATCTCCCCATGATTTCTCCTTCCAAGTATCTCCTTCTAAAGTATGCGCATTTCATGAATTTTCGTTGATGGATTCCCATGGCTGGGATGGATGATCAGGGGCCCCGCCCAATATCATGGTAACTTGATCATTTGGCACGTGAGATGACATTGACATAGTCCATGTTCCAAATGGTTGATGCAAAGACACCAATTTCCCCGACCTGGTAAACTAACAGTTTGCGAACTGAAAATTTGCCATTTAGTTCGTGGATCTACCCATTAAACATGGTGGAATTTTCCATAGTTATGTTAGTTTACTTGAGGGTAAGTTTCTCATCAACCATAATTTTTCAAACTTATCCCACTAGTGACGTCATCGACTCAGGTCAGCTTGGCGGATCTTTTCTTCCAAGAGCACTTGGTGGAAACCTTGCAGAGCCGTGCCCTGCAGCGCTCAGTGCTGCGGAACTTGTGCCCCTCTGAGCCCAGGTTTCCGCGGGTGCGGTGGACTGCGGTGCAGTTGGAGATGTTGAGCAGCAGCTGGATTCATCGGATCCAAAAGTGCCTTGTTTTTTGAGGTTTTTGGAAAGGGCCGCAGTTTTTTGGAAATATCCGGAGGGAATCTGGAGGGATTTTTTAAAGTTTTTTTTCTCACTGTAAAGATGGGATCTTAACTTGAAGACAATCAGAAGGATGAAAATCTGAGAATCCAGGAACGGGGGAAATCTGAGAAATCTGAGCAATCTTAAGACCCGAAATGAATCGTCAGAGATTGGGAGTTTTTCTTGAACAATTAGAAATTGGGACCTGAACTTGAAGGGTATGTTCAAACCATTCCCAAATTGGTTTAACCACTGAAGACGGGATTCCACACCGATATGGAATTTTAAGCAGTAACCATTGGAGTTTGACGAAGAGAAATGGGGCTATACTCATAGAGGCGAGAATAGCATGTTTTTGCTATTTGCAACCAATGGTTAAATGCTGGTAAATGAAGGACATCGTGGTTCCGGGTTTGAAGGCCACAATTATTACATTTTCTTTCAGTGGCGCCGTATCAAAATCCATAGAACATCCATAGCAGCCAGCTACTTTGATGTGAAAAGAAGGAATACCATGGTTTTATCGCCGCATCAGATGAAGTTTCCAGATATTTTGGTGGACTGGCTGGACCTTGCCACATAATTTCTTGCAGTAGGCAGCCCACATGTTGGAGGAGGTTTGGGGGACTGCCCAACCATCTACAACCCAAAGCTGAACTGGAGCTGTTGGTTGTGATCTATTTTGGATGCAGACGTCATCACGAAGTTTATGGATTTCAGGGAATAGAGCAGTTCATTCACAAGAGAGCCATTTTTTTCATTGGTTTTGTTTGCCACAATGCTGCTGGGCAGACCCAGGCAATCAGGGAAACAAGATTGGTGATTGGTGGTATTTGATGGCATTTGGGGGTTTCCTAAAATGGGGGTACCCCAAAATGGATGGTTTATAATGGAAAATCCTACTAAAATGGATGATTTGGGGGTACCCCTATTTTAGGAAACCCCTATTTGTAGAATTTTGGTGTAATCGAATGGTGACCCAGTTAAGCATGTCGAAGCCAGTACTTCGCAAGGTTGGATTTTCCGGAAATGGAGGAGCCTGCCGTGAGAGCTTTATTTGCAGATGGGACGTTTCAACTGGCTTGTTGGTGAGTGTCAGTAAGGTTGAAACCCGCATGAGTCGTAACATGGTCTGGCTCTATTTACATTGCCACCTTCATTTGGTCATTAGCTATGTACCAGGGTGGTTTCCCTGATTTTATATAGGGTGACATGATTTCTTGGTGGCTGAAGCAATACGTTTGTGGCTCCTCAGTGGTGTACTTCCCACGAAACAATTCACCTGCACTATTGGATGGTCAAGGATAATACATGACCATACATCTGGGTAAATTATAACGCAATGATAGAACCCTGAAAGCAATCACTCTTGAGCTTGCAAAGGGATGGCAAAAAATGTCCACTCAGACACACAAAGCCTATAGAGATGTTCGTAAATGGCGCAAGAATCCTCATCCAATTCTTCAGTTCACAACTTGACGATGTCGATCGACGTGCACGAATTCTTTGTCATGCGAGCCAGACTCCACATGTGAGTCGGGTCTGGACTCTCCGCAATCATGAAAAGGGTAAATTATAACGACCTCACTGTTCTCCCTCACTGGAATCATTGTTAATAAGAGGAATCATCCCAAGATCAGGTTAGTGAATTATTACAATTCACCCAGATACACGACCAACCGTCTGGGTGCGGATCTCATTTTTTCATACGAAAGATATTGAAAGATTCAGCAGCACCAACAAGAATCCTCAAAATAGGAGACGGTTTACACAACCCATCTCTTGTAAAATTGGAGCCGCTGTGTTCTCGGCACCGTCCATGTTTTTTCATATTTCTACCCCAGGGATGCAATATATATTATACACATCTAAAAGATTTACATCAACAAAATTTAGTATCATCGATTATTACCGTATTTGTATCTATATTATCATCTATACTATCTATCACGATTTACATCGATCATCCATATATTATTTATCATCCCCACATTGACCGCGAGGAGTTCAAGTCAGCCATCGAAGACTCTTCGAGTTTCACCACGGCACTCAGCGACGAGAAGCGTGAAGAGGTGAGGAGACGCACACATTATTCACCTGCGGCAAACCGCCCAGGGTGGCTGCCACCAATTATCTGGGTAAATTATAACGACCTCACTGCGACCTCACTGGGAATGATGGTTAATAAGGGAAGTCATCCCCAAAATGGCCTTAATTCAGGTTAGTGAAATTTATAATTTACCCAGAATTATGGGTGAATAATGGCCGCAAGGGTTGGTGATTTCAGCAATTGACCCCCCGCTGGTACCCGGGGTCCACCAATGAAGCAGCCTCCATGGATAGTTCAGGGATTTAAAAGGGCGGCCCACCATGGATTCAAGCACCCCATGTGAAGTGGTGAAGATAATATCAAATTACCATTGTTGACCATGGTTATGACCCAGTTAAGTACAGAATATACAGATACGCCCGATTTTATATCAGTTACTACCTGGGATGCATATCCAAGTGATACGTGATACGTGAGCTGGCATTTTTGTGAAGATGGTGGCTGGTTGGAAGATTTCTGGGCAAGGCTTGGCGAAGAATGAGGGTTGATGCAGTTGACGCCTTGCCATTTCGACACAGGGACCATTTCATACGCAGCAAAGAAAAATGAGCCGATGCGTTTGAGAAAAACTATGCTCCAGCAGTATGTCCGGTTCTCCCTGTCATTTGTGGCTTGTACACCATTCTAGGTGCTGAAGTTCTCAAGTTTTTCTCGATGGACCATACCCCATTGCCCTGGTTGATCCATGGACAAAATATCTCCGATATTCACTTGTCTCATATTCTGGAGCCCCATTCCACATGGCTTAAAACCTCATTTCCCCCTATAAATATGGTCAAAATTGATGCAGGCCGATGTTGACCCTCCCCAAACCATCCGAAAGCCATACCCCCAGACCCCCCGGTTCAGTATTGGATCTAATCATCTACATCATATAGGGATCATTTAGGGATGAACAAGGGACAAATCAGTTGGGATTGGAAGAGAAAACCCAAAACCCATCTGCCATTTTTGTTTGCCAATTGTTGGTTTGGTGAAATCCACATCGTTGATACAGTTTTTTGAATCACCATTACCCTCTGGTAAACTAACATGGCCAATGAAAATGACCATAGAAATAGTGAGTTTTCCCATGAAAAATGGTGATTTTCCATGGTTTTTTGTTAGTTTACCAGAGGGTAAATCCCATTAAACCACCATTTTGTTGGTTAAACCCCATGAAACCACCATTAAACTACCATTTTCCTATGGTTTATCAAATGACTCAATGTCTAGGCCGGCTATTTTGGGTGAAGAACTCCAGATGCGTTCAGGTCTTGGACAAGTTGGCCAGGATGCACTTGGCCGAGCTTCAGGTCAGTCGTGACTGGCTAAGGCAGATCCAAGCACGACTCAGTGCTTTGGTTGTATGGTGGATGTTTAAAAATGGGATGAATGATGTGTTAATATCCATCAATAGTGATTTATATATATTATATATATATATATCTATTTTCTAGTGATTAATGGGATTCATATGGATTTTTTAACAGGGGTTGGTAACTGTCCCATTTTGGGAATATTGGACATCACCAAAAATAGTAGCCATGGCATTGACCATATACCTAATGGTTGGGTGATGTTCAATGGGGACATTTAATGACCCATGTTTAAAATGGGATGAATGATGTGTTTTTTTAGTGCTTACCATCTGGTTATGACTAACATAGCTATGGAAAATCCCGTAAATAAATGGAGGTTTTAATGGGAAAATCATCTATAAATGGGCCATTTTCCATGGCTATGTTAAATAACCAGAGGGTATATATGTTTTTCCATGCTTTTCCCATAGATTGCTTTGGTTGTATAGATATATGTATATATATATTATATGGTTTTCGCCCAGCATTTGGGGAAACACACTTCTTTAACAAAAAGTGAAATGAGAGATGATTCAGCGCTGATAGGTGAACACCCAGGATTTTCCCGTGAATCAATGGGGAAGATGAAGATCCAGATATGCCAAATATATACTATTTTTTATGACTTCCCATCATCTTGGGAATGTCATCATCCCAACTGACGAACTCATATTTTTCAGAGGGGTTGATTGAAACCACCAACAAGAGATATTTTATATATATTTAGGACCGGGATACCAGGGTTTCGATACAAAGCCAGGTGATTCCTCTGAAGTCAGAGTCTTTCGACAGATATCGCTTTTTGGGTGTTCATAGGAATTCGTGTCCTCTGCGGCACTGTATCGGGATGCTGTCCACAATGTGATGCGCAAACACTCTGTGATGTGTCTGGATCCAAGTTTGAGAAACCATAGATTTTCAGTGAGTTTTCCATGCAACCATCAAGAATAAAGATGTAAGTCTTACTGTTGTAGTTTTTTTTCCAGATGGCAAAAAAACCATGCCCCAGATATGTTCATGCAAGAACAACATTGATCTATCTTTGATAATACTCCAATACACTTTTATACAGGAACATAGTCCAGGCCCAGATTAGACTCTATCCTCCCCATTGCTCACATAAAGTGAGAGTTTCTGTGTGAGAAATGGTCTCTATCAGCCTCGGTGGTTGATGATTGGTTGAGTCACCCACTGGTTGATGTTTGGGGATGACAGAGGGTCAACGTGCACCCCAGTGCCCTGAAGTTTGTACCAGCTGCGCGCCGACCCACAGGTCTTTTCACAGTGTCCGAGTCGCTTCTGTTGGTTCATTGGTTTCAAATGTGACACTTCCACACTTCCTGGTTGAGCAGTGCTGGTTGTGATGAACTTTGGAGCTGAAGCAGATTTGAGGGGATCGATTCATGGACACGGGTGCCGCTGGTGCCGAGGTGCTTCTGAAGCCTCCGCCCTGATTTTGGAACACCCGGATGTCAGAGATCAATGGTCAGGCCATGGGGTGGGAATTACCATGGGTCAGGCCATGGAGGCCTAAAATCGGGGTACCTCCAAATCCATGTTTTTTTTTTGGTCCAGCATAAATAAAGAAACTATCACTGTTGTCGAATCTATCTTCGTACCAGGCCATGCCCTTCTGAATTTGGGGCTAAAGGCTTTTGTTTGTGGCTCCTCTACCCTGACCCCTGCAAATGGCAGCTGCTGATTCAGCAGGTATTCCGCAAGCTGCTTTGGAGATCCTGGAAGGCACCGAAGCTCTTGTTCTGGTGAAAATCCTACGAGCTACACGTGCCCCTCCCAGGGATGTTTGGTTGGTTTTTACATCCCATTCTCTATAGATATTAGCCGGTATCTATAGAAATAGCTGCCAGAATCCAGAGTTAAGCCATAGTTACAAACCAACTTAGCTATCGATTTGGATCCCCACCTTGTACCTCACCTGAAACAACCATGGGAGTGGATGGCACTGGATGGAAGTAGAATTATACCGTACCCCTCTGGAAGATGCTTCTCCCTATCATGGCATTGTTTTCACTATATGGCGTTGGATCAGTCTGAAATTCACGAAGTTCCTGTGATTCGAAATTCAGCAAGCCATAAAAGATTGACATCCCCACCTTGTTCTCTTGATTCTTGGCATGGTAGTAGGGTAGCTGAGCTCGTGACATTTAGATTCGTGAATCCTTGAAAAGGAAAGAAAGACGGGCCAGCCAGAAGCTTTTGATATTTTGATATAGATCCGAGTTGAGGTACACAGAAACAGGTAGGTGCGGGTGAACGGAAAACACAGATTCAAAACTTGGGATGCAGAGATATGTTGATATGAGTACCGGTGAAAATTGGGCTACGCAAAAATGGATGATAAGTACATATAAGTACAAGAAGTGACCAAACTCTGTAGTCCATTTCTACCCAATCATACAGTAATGGATGGTCTGGGAATTTTGAAAGCCCTTTCTACAATCTCCCGGCTCTCGCAGGCTGCCTAGGATAATTCATCAGTGAAATGGGGGTCTGTTGTTCAAGAGGAAAACGCTGAAGTATCCAGATTTTCCATTGAATTTCCATCTTTTTCAGGGTTGCTCCAAGCTAATGAAGGTAAATAATGGCCACTCTGGGGAAATTGGTGATTTGACCTCTGCATGCATCCACGAATTTACGTCCCCTTTGTATCTGGGGCGGCAACCCGGTAGCAACCTTGTGTTTGGTGTTGGCCAGGCATTCCGATTGCAGCTCTACCCCAGTTGCTTCGGCTCTTAGAGGAGGAGAACGGTGACTTCGGACATCACCTCTCTCCGTTGCTGAAGGAGCCGGTCGCGCCCTGCGACCTGAATGGCATTTTGGAGGATTTCACTTCGTCCAAAGCTTGCGAGCTGGCGAAGAGAGATGCCTTGCTGAGGGAGACCATCAGCAACTTGGATTTCTTTTGGATTTGTAGTGGGTGATTTTTTTTGGTTGTTGCCACTCAAGGAAAGCCAACAGAAATGGACACTTTCTACTTTGAGGTTGCCAGACCCAAGAATCCCAATACTGGTATATCTAATATGTAGTTGGTTCATAACCATAGCTAGTTCTAGGGGATGTACCCAGTTGTATCACATTATATCAACATCATTCTCCAATCTGGCACATCCAAGTAAGGAACATGAAAAAAACAACAACATCTTTTGGTGCCCCTGATCAGCAAATCCAAATAGGTAACCTGGAGAACCAACCTTTCTGCGAACATGCCATGAAGTGTGTCTCGGAGCCACTGTTGAAGATGTACATGGAAGTCTACATGTACAAGCCGGATGAAACTCCTCTGGGTGGACTTCCAGAGCGCATCAGAGGGTGTCTTGGTGCGGCCACATCAAAGCTGGACAGATGTGAATGGCAAGTTAGTGGATTATTTGTTTATGCTATTTTGATGGAAACATAGACTGCCAACTATACCCTCTGGTAATTTAACATAGCTATGGAAAATCACAATTTTTAATGGGAAAATCCACTATTAATGGCCATTTTCAATAGCTACGTTAAATTACCAGAGGGTAGTTTCTTTGTAGCATGATCACCAGGATCCTGGATCAATGGAACCTCACAAGCGCCTTCACGCTTCGCCACTCTCACAGCACACAAAACTATAGGCATTTTGGAAGGGTTCAGCATCACCATGGACCCAGCAGCTACCAGTTCTGAAACAGTTCGGGCTAGTTGGGTAGTCAGGTCACCACTGGTACCACATGAATATTTCCGGTAGTTGTAGCTGCTTGAATATGGTTCACTACCATGTTTGCCGACCCATTCTTTTTTTGGATTCTGGATTACCCCATCAATATATATATATATATATATTACATATAATATGTAATTAAACTATATAATTCTAGTCTATAGTAATTACATTGAAATAGCTAGACATGCACAACGCATTTCTTACTTAAAACATGTCAATATGGTAAATTCAATAATAAACCGTCCCCAAAATCGCTGTTACACGGGATTTTTTTAAGCCATTCCAAACGGTAGGTTTTATTTATTGGCTTTGCCACATTGCTCATCTGGTTGGTGGTTTGGAACATTTCTTATTTTTCCATATATTGGGAATAATCATCCCAACTGACTAATATTTTTCAGAGGGATTGAAACCACCAACCAGTCATTTCTTGTCTGAAATTCCGAGGTGTCACTTGCTGGCCGTCTTGCAAAGCTTGCGCAGCGGTCTTCGCGAAGTGCGGCGTCGAAAAGCTGAGCTGGATCAAGGCTGGGATGACGTGCAGCTGCTGGAAACGTTGGGTGAACGTTGGGTGAAACCTTCAACCCACTGAAATTGAAGTTGGAACCTGAGAATTGCCATTTCAAGTCGAAATTTGTCTTTCAAAGGCAAGATTCTCGGAGTTCTTTTTTTTTTGGGGGTTTCAGTGTTCTAAGTGTACATCCAGCAAAAAAACTGATCCTCCAAAGCCGCAGAGTCCAACAACGTATCAAAATTATCATCGTTTTTCAAGAATCTTGAGGGGTTTATCTTGGGGTAGCGTTGCTCATCCAGGTGAGTTCCAGTGCATCTTGATGACAGTGCAGTAATTCCCATTGATTTACTTTTAAAGCTTTCAAAATTCAGCCAACTGGATGGTGATGCTAGAGAGAACCATCGATCGTCAATTGCATGGGAAAATGCTTCGATCGGGTCACCGGGTCCTCATTTTGGTAGTGGGGACAAGTTTGGATAGTTCTCTTCAGATTGGCACAGCGGCACAGCGTTTGAGCATTTTCCTTGACTTCGCATGGGAAGTATGCAACTCAACTCTGCTTATTTAGCTTGAGCTGTGGGCTTCGCCCTGACAGCCACAGTACATATCCCCGGTTAATTTTCCCCACGCTTCGGAGATGCCTCCCCCGGCGTTGTCTCACAATTGGGACTTCCAACTTCCCGCTTCATGATCCTTTTTCCCATTCAACGAGGAATCATCGAAATTCCATTCTTCATTTTGAGTGGCCATCCCAATTTTCCCCAACCCCCACCGAAAAAAAAACGAGCATTTCAATCATGAAACCAAGCATGGATATACCATTTTTTGTGTAATTATACCATCCGTGTCATCAAACATGGAATGCTGGAAAACCTCCATTTAGTGACGTGGAGGGATTTCCCAGCTAGCCATGTCTGATGACACCGTTGCGAGGAAAATCCTGTATATTATCTCAAGTTATGCCAATATTATTATCCTTAATTATTAAACAGGATTACTAAACCACATAAAACATCATAAAACCATATTAAGCACGACATTCAACACGATACCCCCCCATGGTATCCCCGTTTTTACCATCATTTTCCTCATTTAAATGCAATTTCTTCATTGGCCAGAACCGTTGAAGGCCCCAATAGCCAGGCACCGCTTGGGACCCACAGCAAGGTCTACAGGCGCTGCCTGAATGGGTGCTGGCAGAGGCGTGCTGCCACGGGTGGTGGATATCTGAAGAATGGGACAATTTGAAGTACCATTTGGGAAGACATGTTTGCAGGATGTATAAGGCTAAATCTACCAAATTTGTCATGAAAATCAGATTATCATTCAAAGAGATTATCATTAATTGGAAGTACCGTTCGTAATTTGTAAGTTACCATTATTACCCCAAATGATAGTAATGAATATTCATCTGTAAATGAGCCATTTTACATAGCTACGTTGAATTACGACAGGGTCATGAATGGGTTTTGTCTGAAAATAGGGTACCCCATTCCATCCACTGGTTTCTCATAATTATCTGGTTGGTGGTTTGGAACATTTTTTATTTTCCATAATATATGGGATAATCCGTCCCATTGACTAATATTTTTCAAGATGGTTGAAACCACCAACCAGTTATCTCATATATCCATTTGGGGGGACACCCCCAATTTTCAAGCACACCCGAAAATGGAGCATCCCCCGCATTGGCATTGAAAAATAGAGAGATTGATGAGTTTCGCTGGCATTGTTTTTCCAGACCTTACAAGTTTGGAAGTTTATCATTGGTTTTACCATGTAAAACATTAACGGTGGTATTCCTTGATATTCCAGCTACAAGGGTGTCACGCAGTTACAATTTGTTTTTCTAATTCCATGGTGTTTATCCCAGTGATTTATCCCTGGGTTTGCACACTTACCCTCCGTCCGGCAGACATGGCAATGGAAAATCACTCAGTTTTATAGGTAAATTATTTTAACTTAGGGATTTTCTATTATCTCGTTGACCAATACTTCTTGGTTATTGGGACATTGCGACATCGCATAGATCTAAGTCAATGAATTGTCGCATGCCATGACATGCATATGATGGTCAATGCTGAATGCGGCTCTTGGTGCCCGGTTCCAGTAGGGGTAACCTTGTTTAAATATGTTTAAATATGATGGATTATGATTCATTATATTTTCATGATTTTTCATGTTGATATGATAGTGCGATGATTTTCTATTCTGTATCACATATCTGGATAATAACCATATCCATCATTGTTGATTATCCACACACCTTAGGACCTTGGGAGGTCGCCCACCCAGAAAAAGTCATGGAAACGGCGCCAAGTGTCCAAGCAAGTTGGGGTGGCTATACTATATCCATAGCTCACAAGGTGGGGTCCCTGTTTACCATAGCTAAGTTGATTGGTAACTAGGTGAATTCTATGGTTTATGGTGATAACTATAGCTCAAGGGGTCCAAGTTATAAATGGGGGGGGCTCCACCTTGTACCCTTCGTTTTTTTTTTTTCCGCAGTTTGCTATGGAAAATGGTCTATTTATAGATGATCCACCTATTATCACCTATTAAAGTGGTGATGTTCCAGAGCTCTCGTAAATTACCAGGCTAGGTACAGGAGTCAGGTGTCCCCAAATCTGTTCCAAGTGCTTGGATGTAGATGAAATAACGACCGAACCCTGTTCTCCCGAACCCTGGAATCATGGTTTAGATATAGGGAAATCATCCCCACATGGCCTTATTATTCCAGCTTCGTGAAACATTATGATTTACCCACATATATATATATATATTATATTTATTTATTTATATATTTACCCATATATATATTATATTCACAACCAAGGTCTTATCCATCGAATCTATACATGGGATAGGCTTGGATAGACTCTAGTACTATATGGGTTTATCTGAAAATAGGGTACCCCTAAGTTAGCTTAAACAATTCCATCCACTGGTTAAAAGCCTCATTTCGCATATTGATTAAACGGTTGCTCCAACCCATTATAGGTTGAATAATGACCACAAGGGGAGGAACTGAGTTTACGTCTATATTCAGCCAATTTTCTCCCTAGTAATCCCTTCCAATATGACATACGCCCCATATGACCTCACAAATCCGGGTTCTTAATCTGAGCCAGGCCAAAATGGGAGAAGCTTCAGCCGCTGTCCCCTGGTGGGAAGCCGCGCTTGAGGAGGTGCCGGAGGTCAGTCCCGCCGCGCATGCTGAGATGGGAAGCCTCTGGAGTTTGGATCTGAACGTTCTCAGCTTCATGTGTTGCCTGGATTCATGGGATTGGTGGTGTTTCTTTGGGCCCAGATGGGCCCAGAAATCCAGCTTCAAGCCGATGCTGGTTAAATATTTGTAGCCACTTGTTCGGAATGGTTGATTTTATCTCTTTGTCTACCCATTCTCACCCCAAAAGTATCTGGGGTGTTGGGAGCAAACGTTTTTTTTTTTGGGCAAAAACATGTGCAAGCACCAAATATGCCACTGGTTTACGTGTCCAACGGAGGGGTTGACAAAGCACCGAGTAAGTCATTGATGCCATGCTGTTTTTTTTGGTCATCAATTTCACCATGGCATGGACCATGGCATTCCAGCATTAAGGTCTGCGGTGGATCAACCATCAAAAAGGTATTTGAAGTTGTTGATCCACCGTAAGCCGTTTGTTGATTACTTTTAATTACAGTTGTTGATCCACCGGTAGTTGAAACAAGTTCAAAAAGGTAATCAAAGAATCAAAAGGTAATTTCCTTTGAACTTGTTTCAACTCACGTTGAAAATTCGGTGGCGATGAACCTGTTAAACAAAAAAACAAGTTTGTTTTCTTCAACACGCCATCAACTGGTTGGTGGTTTAGAACATTTGTTTATTTTTCCATATATTGGGAATTTCATAATCCCAACTGACTTTCACTCCATCATTTTTCAGAGGGGTAGGTATACCAACCACCAACCAGATTATGATTAACCATCATTAACCATATAATAGCCAATAATATTAACCACTATTAACCAGTATATTAACCACAATAATATTAACCACTATTAACCATTATTAACCAGTATATTAACCCCATTATTAACCATCATTAACTATATAATAACCAATAATGTGAACCAGTCAAGGTTGGGCTTGCCACGTGGATTCGGTGGATCCGTCGGATGCATATCTCCAGCACTTGGCCGGGACCTCGGCAGCCAAAGTGCTGAGCTTCTGCGGATGGAACCAGGCGCCGCTGCGTTGCGTTGCCGTTGGATGGTCGTTGGATGGTCGTTGGATCCGGAGTTGGGGCACCCCAAAATGGAGTTGGTAGACACAACTTCCATTTCACGTTTGGATTTATGGTACTAAGCTGGTAACTAGAACATTTTAACTTTAACTATACAATGGGGTTGATAAACCATGATAAACCAACAAACACAACTGGCAAGGCCCAGTGGGCTTTTGAAATCTGGTTGGTGGTTTGGAGCATTTTTATTTTTTCCATATATTGGGAATTTCATAACCCCAACTGACTTTCACTCCATCATTTTTCAGAGGGGTAGGTCAACCACCAACCAGAAATCCTTGTAGCTATATACCCTCTGGTAAACTAACATAGCTATGGAAAATCATCATTTTTAATGGGTAAATCAACTATAAATGGCCATTTCCAATAGCTACGTTAAATTACCAGAGGGTAATAGGTTTTAATAAACCAACGTTCACATCACCCTTTGGGGCACCACCAAACGTACAGGAATCGAATTGTTTTGGGTCAACCCCGGATTCATCACCTAACCTAGGCTGTTTCTGCAACGGGGGGACCACTCATATATATATATAATACGTAGTAATATATAGTGCCAATAGTACCATTCATATATATATAGTACCATAGTATTCATATAATATATTTCTGTTGGGGGACTATAGTAATAAGAATATGATACCAAAAACTATAGTAGTAATATATAGTACCAATGGTATGTAAAAATAAGAGCTGTCTTAGGTAATTTGGCAATATTATTTATCAGTAACAAGTTAAGCAGTTGATCAATCATAAGTAAATCCTCTCAGGTTCCAACCCCATTCGCGCAAAAATCTATCGTTTTCAGAACTACTTTCTGGTGGCCGAATGTCAAGGAAATGCGCTTGGCTAATGCAATTTTCAATCCCGGTTTAACGGATGATCAGTTTGAATGATAGATGTACTATTCATATGCAACTATGTGTATGGTGTATTTTTGTGTGCATCTACTATATTTATATCTATTTCTATATCTAATATATCTATATAATCGACATATATATATATATATAGATAGATAGATAGATAGAGATCAGTGTCAAACATATTTCTTTTCTTAAGCTGTGACCAGCAACTGTTAAGAAAGCGCGGGGCTGTGTGAGGACACAGTGGATCACCAGGAGTGCCTGAACCGCTTCCTGAACAGCTATGACACTTGAGCATCGATGGGTTTTTTGTCAGCTACATTTGCTGGTGAAAACTGGTTCATTCATCAGCAAAATGGTGGATAATTACCTGGGAAAGTGCTGATACTTTAAATGGGAAAACGTTGATGCCCATTATTAACCATTATTAACAGTATATTAACCATTATTAACAGTATATTATTAATGGTTACTCAACGATCATTCTTTTCATTATGAAGATCTTGATTTTTGGGGTACTTGCGGGATCATCCCACGGATCAGTGGTTGATATCCCTAATTCGTGGGACGTCCCCGAAAAACGTGGGAAACTCCGCTCTTTTTCTTAGTAGCCTCAGTAGCCTCAGAAACACCCACCACAAAAACGATCCGTGGGGTGATCCTCCAAGTATCCACCGTTTGATCGCTACAAAAATTAAATTGGTGCAAACTTATCCATTCGAAGGATCATCATTTGGATTAAACTTTGGATAGTTTGTTCTATTTTCCCAGGAAGCATCATTTGAAGGATCTTTTTTGCTCATTGGGGAAACACAGTTTTGAGAGACTGTCCTTTTAGTCCTTCCAGAGGAATGTGCCTCAGACACCCCAACTTGCAGCCTTTACATGCAGTTTTTTTTTTTTTCCAACGTTGATGCTGCATAAGATATGGGAGCTGCAAGTCTGACACCAAGGAAAAGCAGATGATGGCATCAAGGACAAAGGAAGGCAGTTCTGCTTGGCAACGATCTCTGTCCGCCGTACAACTTATACCTCTTAAGACTCTGCTTGACTACAAGGACTCATGGGACGGGGCAGGATTTGCGTTTGCAAGACCATCATTTCAGCTACGTGACTGGAATGTAGGCAAGGCTCAATCATTACACTCTCCAGGAACAAGTGGACAAGTAGGTCCCCATAGGTCCCCTCTACATCCCTGTGGCAGGACTTGGATTTTGAAGCAGTGACCTGGATTTGCCGAAGATTCTTTCTTTTTCCATTAGTTAAGCCACCAACTCGACCAACTCGAGAATCTACTGGTGATATTTCTGGCTTTTGACCCACTGAATCCAAGGTGAGTCAAGAGCTGTGGCAAATTGCTACATCTGCGTCACCATCGCAAGGCCAGTGGAGTCCAGAGCCGCTTCTGAAGCACCTCTGGCGGCGCTTTCTGGACTCCTTCGTCCTCCAAAGCAGCCCAGAGTTGGAGGATGCTGTCAGCCGCGTCCTTGGCGCGATGCCAAAGATGGTGAACGTGCCAAGGGAAGCGGCGGATCTGGCCCTGCCTCCTGGCCGAATGGTTGGGGGAGCTGATCCGAGACTCGACGGGATGCTGAGCTTCATGTCCCAGTGGATGGGAGTGTCCCCAAAATGGCGCTGATGACCAATTCCAGGTTTTGATTCTAATCTGGATCTCTGAAATAAGTATAGGGAGGCAAAACTACGTAGCGGAATAGGTTGAGAAGAACAAAGCAATTATTTCTAGCTTTTTGTTGGTGAAACACCGTGTTCAGCCTCAGTCTCACGCATGAGAATCTAGGATATCCTCACCTAGATGGGTTTGTCTGAAAATAGGGTATATACCCCCTAAATCTCATTGTTTATCATCAGTTTCCCAATTAATTATTCAATAGCAAGTCTTGGGGTATACCAGTAATTATACCCCATTTCATTTCCAGACACTCATATGGAGTCATGAGTATCTCACATTCCCTGGCGGAAGCTTTGAGCTTTGGAGCTGAGATCTGGGCAAGACATCATCTTGAAGTATCGCGATCAGTATTTTGAGGTGCAACCCTGAAGGGTCAGTTCGGGCATGGCTGTATGAAACAAATATTTCTGGTTGGTGGTTTCAAACATTTTTTCCATTTCATATATGGGATAATCCTTCCCATTGACTTTCATATTTTTCAAGATGGTTAAAACCACCAACCAGATTTGGTAAGACCTCAAAAAAGACCACGTACTCCAGATGAATTACAATGAGCTGTGACGTCACTGGAATGATGATTGGTAAGCAGAATCATCCCCAAGTGGCCACAAGTTTCAGGTACTTCAGGTTAGTGACTTACTATTAATTCAGCCAGATACAATGTACTTTGTTCTTCACCCAAGGGGTCGTGGGTCACATCCTTCTAGATCGACATAGGCACCAGATGAGCATCCGAGACTTCTTGATTGTATTATTGAGCATTGCTGTTGGGTGCCCTGCAGTAAATTAGCAACAATAATATGGAAAACAACTAAGGTTTCCCTATCTGAAAGAATGTGCTGAAGGGTAGGTGATGTCTGGATGTCGCCCGAGTTTATTCCCATCTTAATGTACTGCTGGACTCATCCATCCATTTTTATTCATTAGCAAAAGGTATCCATACATTGGATCCACATTGAGGTATGGTCCAAGAAACGGGAAATGGCAATATCAAGGAGGGAACTGATGGGTTTCGGGGTATCCTATTTTTGGACAAGCCCTTAACCATCAAGTCATTGGCTGTACCCCATAAATGGCATTCCCACTATGACTATGACCCAAAACATGTGTGGTCCCTTGCAATAACCCTGTCAGCAAGCGGCTTCTAAAACGCGACACATCACAGTTGAAGGGCTGGGCAAAGAAAGACAATTTATTCCTTCACTTGAGCTGGATCCACTGGATCATGTAAATCATGTGATCATCTCATTTTCAGGGCTGGAACATAGACTTTCATCCCGGTGCAGGTTGAGGTACTGGGGATGGTCCCAACGCCGTGGCGCCAGGTGAAATCGGTGAGTCCCGCAGAGCCATCAACGGCAGAGGTGCAGTGCAAGGCTGCGGTGGGCAGCGCCAAAATCCAACGCGTGTGGAGAGCATGGCGTGTGCGACAGGCGGAGATGGTGTGGGAAGCTGTGGCAGTTTGTACAGCTGAAGCAGGACCACAGAAGGAAATGCTAGGGCCGAACCCCATCCCGTTTTGTCCAAAATATGCATATAGACATATATAGACCCAATCATGATGGAGATATCATTGGGGTTTCACAATATGATTCGGGGTTGGAAATGGGGTGAACACTCCATACTATCACAGAATTCTGGAATAGGGTGATAAGCCTCTGGATTTTGGAGCACCCCATTTTCAGACAAACCACGACAGCACCGTAAATTATGGTTACAGCAGTGAAGGACATTATCCCAAAATCACTGAAATTGTCAGGTTGGTGAAGTACTCTGAGCCAGATCTAGCAAACCCCGGGACTCATTTCGAGCAATGATCCGCATGTCCAAACGCCAAAACTGTGAATCATAGTTGAGCCATCAAAAGTACCATTGTTGGGTGGTTATGAGAAGCATTATTCGATTATTCTGCATAATACTTAGAATAATACTTAGAAAAACCATGGATTTATGATAACCAATAATAGGGATATACCTATTAGCCAACCAGTATAATGAGATGGGATAGGCTATTTTTCATGGCTGAATTTGGAGATGTTCCATTGGCTAGCTCGATAGTGAATAGAATCCCCAGGTTCTGGAGACTGTTCGTAGACGTCGACCTGCTGGGAGACTCCAGGGGAAACTGATAAGACGAGCTTCATTTTCCAATGCAGAGAAACAACTCCTGGAATCACTTGGAAATTTAGGGCCATTGACAGTAATACGAAAGTTGTTCCCCACATCTTTGTGTGGGGTTCTTGTTTTCGGTTCTGTATCCCGCCGCCTCCGCCGCCTCCGCCGCCTCCCGCCGCCAACCTCCCACAACTTGTCATCACATCACACAACTTGTCATCACAACTTGTCATCACACAACTTGCTCACTCACAACTTGTCCTCACATAACTTGTCCACACACACAACTTGCTCTCACACAACTTGCTCACACACAACTCAACTCACACACAACTTGCTCACATATCACACATACAACTTGTCATCATACAACTTGCTCACACACACACAACTCAACTCACACACAACTTGCTCACACACATCTTGTCCTTCCTGACATCCACCTTCGTGACAGGCGTGGCACTTGGCGACATCCACCTTCGTTTCACGTGGCAGGCGTGGCACTTGGTCACATCCACATTCGTTTCACGTGGCAGGCGTGGCAC
>Ga0126342_10001351_pt1 | contig 34049 bp, 28 predicted proteins | sample Cyp1metagenome_FD_92528 | JGI IMG/M metagenome (GOLD analysis project Ga0126342, IMG submission 92528) | Coral microbial communities from Lord Howe Island, Old Settlement Bay, Australia - Cyphastrea 1 metagenome | ecosystem: Host-associated > Invertebrates > Cnidaria > Coral ...
GCATGGAGAGCATGAAGATGAAGGAGCTTAAAAATGGAAGATTGGCCATGCTGGCAGTTGGTGGTGCCTTCACCCAGGGCGTTGCATTCGGTGCGAACCACTTCCCATTCATTCCTCAGTGAGAGTTTCAACAGCAACGTGTCAGAATGTGCAATATTTTTTCAAAGAAGGTGCAGCTTCCGGTTCCAAAGTTCTGTAAAAAGATTAAAATGTCCAGTGTGCTCTTGCTTTGGGGGGCCTTGTTGGCGCACTGGGGGGCCACTATGTTTTTTATATATATATATATAATACATCAGATTTTCATGCTGACTGCCTCCTCAGAAGCAATCTCAAGTGTTTGCGTGCGGCGTTGGTTTTTTTGATGATCTTGACTTGCATGTGCATGTGGCTGAACTGCCGCGACTGATTATTCTATAAGTCTAAGTGCCCCATCGATCTTCTGTTCCGCCAGCAGAAAGGTACATGTTATGTGGTACAAAGGGTACTTCGCTCATCTCTCATCTCATCCCTTTGGCTTGCTAGGCAGGGAAGCTTCACAAGCTGGGGCCTCAACACCGTCTATAGTGTCTAAAGAAATGTGCTGAATTCAGACAATTCAGATACCCGATTATTCTGGGGCGTGGAGCTCATCACTTGAAGCAGTTCATTCTTGGCGAAAACTCCACTGCATACTTCCACTGGAAGAGACACACTCCAGCCACCAGTTAAGGCTTGTTTTAAAGAGTAGACATATAGAAAAAGAATGAAAAAGAACGATTTCTGAGACTTAAAAAACCATGATGCTGTGCAACACGGGGGAGTTCAGAATGTTCAGATTTTCGCAGCCCAACATGTGAACAATATCGTGGCAAGAGCTGAGGCGCTTCATTGAGCAAAGGGTGAACTTCTTGAGGCCGGATTCCGGCGGAATATTGCAAGATGCCGGCCCAATGCCGGCCATGCTGAAACGATCGGACTCTTCCAGGAGCTCAGTACAACTTAATCAACTAAGAAATTGTGCCCGTTGTGCCCTATTTGGCCAGTAGGGGAACACCATGCAACGAAGCCAGATGTGGCCAGGTGTATGTTTTGCATTGTTGACATCTTCTGGAAGGTTTGATCGACTCCCATTTCCAGCACCAATTTGCCTCTCCAGGCAATGTCCATTGATTCTGCAAGCGCTCCAACAAGGCACCTGTTTATGATTTTATTCCAGTGTGTTTCAGTTTTAGATTTCTTTGTTTTTTTTCCGTTTTTTTTTACCCAGTTTTTGTATAGTCTACATTTTTTCCGTCTACCCCAATGAGAATAATGAGATGTCGGGTAAACGGAGGTCTGGGAAAGCCTGAAACTGCATCTAAGACTAGGAACAGTATGTGTGATGATTTTGCAAGGGGAAAAAGAAGCGGCTGTGCATTCACTGCCTTACAGTAGTCTTTCAGATCCTCTTGAGGATAAGGGTTGCACTCAGCCCAGTGGAATCGGATGACTTTTCCCAGATGACCGAAGCTCACCACTGGTCACTTCAACCGTTGGGCCATTCATTTGCAGCTTGGGCGCTGCAGTCCACCGTCTGGATGGTTTGCATATGTTTCATCAGTTTTTGTAAACAGCTTGATCCTGTGCCCTAGATTGGTGGACCTTTCAAGGTTCACTGCACATGTGCCTGCAAGGCATCGTAAATCCAGCTGACCTGGCAGCAATGGCGAACTACTTGAACGAGAAGAGCTTAAATGGCAATCAAGTAGTTGTCCGACAGGTGCAGCATCCCTGTCTGCTCCTTGCTGTTTGCTCCTTGCTTTCGACTAGCCCAGGCCGGTTCCTCTAGCATGTGTCAACAAGTTATTCCACAGCCAGGGCGACGAGGTCCAAAGTGTGATCTTCGTTCGGTCGGGTTCATTGGCAATGCTTGGTGCCCAGACCTGCCCAGACTTGCCAAGATGTGCAAGATGCCACCTCCGTGCAGCTATGTATTTTATTGATTGGTCTTGATTGCCTGGTTGCCTGAAGTTTTTATCAGTATCACTCATTCATTATTCATTGATCATGGTTTGGATCTCCTTTGTGCTATCAAAACACGCTCCATCCTCCTTCAGGGTATGTTTTTTTTTCGGATGGTTTTGAAGACATGGGATTCCGATAAGTTTGAAGCGAGTACTCCTGTTCGACAACTGGAGCGCCTTTTGGGAAGGAGAGCTGCACCTGGGGTACTCCAAGCTCGAACAGTGAAGTTTGATTACAGCATAGATTTGTGAGTGATACTTCATCGTTAATGAGTTGATGCCCTCTAGTTAGCGCCAGTCAGATGCATTTAGTACCTTTCACATCCTTTCACTATGATTTGCCCTGTTGGTGTTCACTTTTTGAGCATGGTTGGCATACTTTCCACTCGACACGCTGTCTTCATCGCAATTGCCTAAGGCTGAAGTTAGTTGAAGTGGATGGCAAAGAGCTTGAAGCTCAGACTGGCCGCCTGGCCCATGTAAATTTCATCATGGCAGGAGGGGAAGCCAGCCACGTCTATCACCCGCAGCCCTTGCGGTTTGAAAGTTCCTCCGGCATACATTCAGGTCATTTCGGGTCACGTTCTATCAACTATCAACTCTTGTGCCAAAAAGGTCTCGTAGACAACGAGCCACGGTGGTGGAGAAGAGGTGCACGATTGCTGGGTATGAGAGTTACAGAAGGGCCAAATGTGGGTTTGGGAAGGAAAGCAGATGAAAGCAGAATCTTGATCGAAGTCACTCAAAGAACCTGGCCCTGTAGCCTATGGTGTTTTCTATATCTAAGGTGAAGTTGGACTTGATAAAGGTTGGGTATGAGGCTTGCAGTTTCAACTTTTAGAGAAGTTGCACTAAGTGCGTCAGCACCCAGGAGCAGCAAAGACTGGGTGCGACCAGAGGTCCGGTGTTGTACATGCAAGGGTAGCTACAGAGGTCGCAGAGCTTGCTTGAGCTTTGCTGATTTTCATGGGCCCAATTTGTATATATATATATATCAATTGTATCATACATGCACTGGTCATCATTTATCATTGGTCATCCACGTTTTTTCATCCACTCAGCCCTTCATCTGCCCCCCTGGCAGGTCAGGCAGACGATGGATGCCGCCAAGCTGGCGAAGGCCAGGATCAAGTTGTGCAACCCAGGGGCTGAAACACAAGCAACATCACTGAACTCTTCACCGTTTTACGATATTTCATCAAAAGATGATTGAAAGCTATACTGATTTTCAAGAAAAAGGATAAACTGCGCGGCGGATTGTTGAATAAGTTATAATGAGTTCCATTTGAAAGGGCAAGGATGGACTCCGGACCACGGAATTTGTTTTCCGGGGCATGGCCCTGGCTGCATCAGGCCATCATGGAGATGAAGAGACAGGAGCGCGACAATCGGGTCAAGGAGACCTTTTCAAAGCGAAGGAGCCGGGAGAAAACAATCCGAATGGTATATGGTTCAAAATGCTTGATCCCAGAACAAATAATAGGTGAAAAAAACAATAGTTAGAATCGTTAGAATGACAAATGTGCGGGTCCACTTGTTCACTTTTGAGCTGTCCAGACATGTAGGTAAGCTTGACTTTATTTTGATTATTTTGTTTTGCCACTGGCGGCGCGCCAGTTCAGCATGATGAATGTGTGTGTGTGTGTGGGAGAGTGACATTGAGTGGCATTGGGCTGTGCTTGGCTCATTCATCTTCACTCAAGCTCTACCATCAAGGTTTCCAGACTGCTGTGGACTCGACTTGCGGCTGCTCACCACTGCGCCAGGAATTCTCTCAAGGAAGCAGCCGCTTTTACCGCTCAAGTTTTTGGAAGGACAGCTGTGGTGGAGAGAGCATGGATGTGAGGAATATCTCTTTTCAGCAGCCCCACCATAGACAACGACTTTATGGTTTTGAGGGGTAGATCGTGGCACCTTTCTTTCACGAACGGCTTGTATATATATATAAGAGCGAACCCACTTACGAATCGACAGGTGGTTGAGGCTCTGAGTCTCTCTCTCTCTCTCTCTTTTTCTCTGCCTCCTTCTCCCTGTCTCTCTCCCTGTCTCTCTCTCTGACTATCTATAATTATATCTACCTACTACCTATCTATCTATCTACGCATTTATCTATCTATCCATCCATTTATCTCTGTATCTGTCTACCTATCTCCCTAGGTATCTGTCTGTCGTCCTGCCTGTTTGTCTGTCTGTCTATCCATCTATATATCTATCTATCCATCCATCGATCTATCTATCTATCTATCTATATATCTATCTATCTATCTATCTATCTATCTATTTGTTCTTGTCTGTCTGTTTGCCTGTCTGTCTGTTTGTGTGTCTGCCTGTCTGTCTGTCTGTCTGTATGTCTGCCTGTTTGTCTGTCTGTCTGCCTGTCTGTCTGTTTGTCTCTCTCTCTCTCTCTCTTTTTCTCTCTCTGCATTTCTCCTTCTGTGCATCTATCATCATCTATCCATCTATCGATCTATCTATCTTTCTATGCATGTATGTATCTATCTATCTGCGTATCTATCTATCTCCCTGTCTCTCTTTCGCTCTCTTTCTCGACCTTCCTGCAAAAATGGAAAGTTGAGTGCAGAGCTGATGGCTTGTACCAACGCGTTTTGCGATTTTTCCGTCCCATCTCTCTAAAGTACTCCTTGCTACGAAAAAGTGCGGCCAGGTCATGCGAAGTGCCGCGCTGTCACACAAAATCATCTTAGCAAACCTGAAGATCTGATACTCCAAAAAGCAACCCCATGTCTGGTGGATCTGGCTCTTGTACTGCGCCTGCCAGCCGAAATGCATCTTTGCAGATCCCAGGACTGCCATCGTTTTTGACACTGCTGCAAAACCAACGCGTTTGGCTCACTTTTCTGAACGTACAAAATCCATACCGTAGCGCCTGCCTCGTAAAATAATGAAGTATTTATGATAATGCTTGAACGTCCAAAAGTGCCGAGAACATTTGGTGTTTTTACCATCTTGACTTTAAAATGTGCTTCGCGCTACAGCGGCGTGCATTTTTTCAACAGCTGAACTTCCAAAAGTGGTTCGAGACTGGTGTGTTTTGTATTTTTTTTGACTTTATTACATATATTTTGACTTTTGCATGTGCTTCGCTCCAAAGCGACGTCCATTTTTTCAACATCTCGACTGACAAAAGTGTTCCGAACCTGCAGTGTTTGCAACATGTTGACTTCAAAATGTGCTTCGCACCACAACGGCGTGTACTTTTTAACAGCTCAACTTCCAAAAGTGCTCCAACGGCATGCTTTTTTTTCGACGTCCCATAGTCCAGAAGTGCTCCAAACCTGAGGTGTTTTTCATATTTTGACTTCGAAATCTGCTTCGCACGACAGCTGCGTGATTTTTTTGATCTCTCATGCGACCAGATGGCTCCGCACCCAGCAAGCCGACTTTTCCCCTTTCCGGAGCGTTTCGCGCCTTTTCTACCTTTTCTATCCTTTTCTTTCTCTTGTGAGCCTTTCTCTTCTCTGACTGCTCTCCCCACTGTTGCTGCATCTGTCCATAAGTCGGAAGTTTGACTTCCAAATGGAAAACTGTTTATTTAGGTGTTCTTTCCGTTTTGTGTTTTTTTTGCGATTTCTGGTTCCCAGCTTCTCTGCTTTTCTGCTTTCCCTGCTTCTTTGCTTCTTTGCTTCTCTGCTTTTCCCTGCTGGCCCGCTTCTCTGCTTTTCTGCTTTTCTGTGTTTTCCTGCTTTTCTGCTTCTTTGATTTCTGCTTTTCTGCTTCTTTGCTTCTCTGCTTTTCCCTGCTGGCCCGCTTCTCTGCTTTTCTGCTTTTCTGTGTTTTCCTGCTTTTCTGCTTCTTTGATTTCTTCTTTTCTCCTGTTCTGCTTTTCTGCTTCTCTGCTTCTTTGCTTCTCTGCTTCTTTGATTTTCTGCCTTTCCCTGCTTTTCTGCTTTTCCAGCTTCTCTGCTTTCTGCCTTTCCCTGCTTACCTGCTTTTCTGCTTCTCTGCTTTTCCCTGTTTTTTTTCCCCCTCAAACTGTAGATCAACCCTAAGAAGCATGATATAGTACATAAACCCTAGATCAACCCTAAAGAAACCCCAAGCCAACCAACAAAAACATTAAAGCAACTCTAAATAAACCTTAAGCATTTTGAACTAATTTGAAACTAATCCTAGGTAAACCCTAAACCAAATAGAAATTGAACCTATCCCAAATATATGTGAATGCAAGCCTAAAATTTATAAATTTCACACGAACCCTAAAAAGATCTTAAACCAGGCATAAACAAATCCTAAACCAACGCTAAACCAACCTTAAGCCAACCCTAAGGTCCTAAACCAACCCCAGGTAGATCGTGAACCAAGCCTAAATAACAACCAAAACCAACCGTTAAAAAAATCCCAAACCAACATACATAGATCTTAGAACAAACCTACATAAAACCACCTAAAAAAAAATTAAACCAATCTTAAATAGATCCTAAACCCTAAATAGACCTTAACCAAACCCAAATTCACCCTAAAACCAACCCTAATCCTACACCAAATCTAAATAGATCTTAAACGAAACCTAAATAAACCCTGAAACCAACCCTAAATCAACCCTAAATAGATCTTAAACCAAACCTGAAAAAAAACGAAAACCAACCCATACCAACCCTAAATAGGTCCTAAAACAACCCCAAATAGATGTTCAACCAAGCCTACACAAAGCTTACACCAACCCTAAATAGATCTTGAACCAGGCCTAAATAGATCCTAAGCCAACATTAAACACTTTAAACCTTATAGGGTTTTAACTTTAAATCGTCCTAAACCAAATCCAGATAAATCATCTACCAAATCTAATTAAATCCTAAATCCCTAAATAGATCCTAAATAGATGTAAAACCAAGCCTAAATAAGCATTAAACCAACCCTAATTGATCCTAAACAAACCTTAAGCCAACCCTAAACAGGTCCTAAACAAACCCTAATTTTAAATCCAACGCTGAAAAAAACTTCAAACCAACCCTAACAAAAAAAAAACAAATAAAAAAACGCTAATCCTAAAACCAACCCGACATGAACCCAGTTGCCAACTAGCATGTTACATGAGCAGTTTGAGCACCGAAGTGTTGCAAATTTTCAAAAATGCTGCAAATACACTGTTGAAATGGCAGTTTCCAGCTCCAAAATGTTGCAAATAGTACCAAAATGTTGCAAATTCCAGGGGAAAAGAGAGGTTCGAACTCAAAAATGGTGCAAATACACTGTTGAAATGGCAGTTTCCAGCTCCAAAATGTTGCAAATAGTACCCAAATGTTGCAAATTCCAAGGAAAAAGGGAGGTTCGAACTCAAAAATGGTGCAAATACCGTTGAAATGGCAGTTTCCAGCTCCAAAATGTTTCAAATGGCAAGGAAAATGGACAGAAAAGAAAATTTAAAAAAAAACAGTTCCGGACCCCGTCTAAATTTCCTTCGCACATATCAAAAATACACATGCACAACAGCGTTTGTGCCAACACCTTTACACTCAGCACCTAGCAGCGTGGGAGGAAAAAACTCTATCCAAAGCAGAAGGGTCCGAATGGTTCAAGATTGCTTGCAGGAAATCTTATGTGAACCTTGAGGATGCTGAATCATCTGATTCGCCTGGAATCCCAAAGATCGGCGCTTGGGAGAGGTTTCCTGTTATTGCTGATTACAAGCCTTGATTGATCCTTGGATTGTGGAGCGGTGAAACTATAACATGCAAACGCAGCATCAACAAGCGTTCATCTTCTGTTTTCATTTTTTTTACGACATGTGTTTTTAATATGTTTCAGATTTATCAAGGCCATGACAAACTGACATGGTAGACCTGCAATGCAATGCAACTCAGGACTTCGGAAGATGCGAAGTCCCAAGATGTTAAGTCGGCGTTCGAACCTTACAGATACTTGCGACGTGAGAGCGCGGGTGAATTTGCCGATCCATGGTGATGGCATGTCCTGAGCCATGACATCATACATTGCAGGTGAAAGGGTATGTATCAGATCATATAAGATGGCTCCGGGGATCTTTTAATCATTGTTTGCAAAGTGTGCATCTACAGTACTTTGTCCTCGGACAGACATGTCCCAATTGCCACAGTCCAGAGAGGGGATTCTGTTGTCCCATTCTGAGTTCCAAAATAGATAGGACGTGTCATTATTGCTCCATCCCTTTGAAAGATTCGCGCGGGGCACTCTGTTTACAATTTTCCAACAGCGAAACGCAGCACTGCCTTGGGCCGGCGTGGCTTCACCTGAGGCTGACCCAATCGACACAAAAGTCCGCGAAATCAAAGGAAGAAACGCCAAGAGCTGCCCCGGCACCAGCGGCTCCCCCGAAGTCTGGAGCTGATTTTTTGCAGCAGATGATATTATATATGCATACTATGTATATATATATAAATTATTGCTATATTTTATTGTTATTGTTATTATTGTTATATTACTATTGTTATTTGTTATTTTTGTTTTTATTATATAGTGCTATCATGTTTGTTATTGGTATTACCGTTATCATTATCATACTGTTTCGCGTTTTGTTTTCATAATATTGTTTTTGGTCTTGTTGTTATTATTGTTGGTTTTACTGTTATTTTTGTTCTTATCATTATTGTTATTGTTGCTGCTTTTGTGTTTATTCTTGTTATTGTTACTGTTGTTATTGTTACTGTTAGTGTTAGCGTGTTAATTAATATTATATTATTATTGTTATTGTTATTGTTTTTTCATTATCATCATAAACATTTTTGTTTTTGTTTTCTTGTTCATTATTGTCATTGTCTTACTATGTATATTATTATTGTGTTTTTCTATTTTTTCTCATCATTATTGTTGCTGTTTTTGCTACCATTATCATGATTATTGTATATTGTTATTGTTTTGTGTTTTATTGTTTTTTTCATTATTGTTATTTTTTTTGATTTTTGACATTATCACCATTATAATTATTACTGGTTTTGATTGTTTTTGTTATTATTGTAATTGTTTTTGTTCTCGCGGTTATTATTGTTATTGTTTTGATTTGTATTGTTATTATCATTTTTGTTTTTTAATCATTATCATCATTATTATGATTATTGTTTTCGTTTCATTATTGTTATTATTGATATTGTTTTGGTTCTTGTGAATACTATTGTTATTGTTTTTTGGTTCTTGTTATTGTTATCACTACTATTATTGTGTTTTATCATTATCAACATTATTCTTACTGTCATTTTTATTTTGAATTATTGTTACAAGATGTTAGATTTAACCAAGATATACCAAGAGTATCAGGGCCAGCCACGATGCACGGGGATCGTTGGATCAGGAGCTGGTGCGTCCATGTGTGTCCCAGGTGTTTCTGTCGGGTTGGAACATGAGGAATGTAGGGCCGTAGGGGGGGTGTTCCACTCGATTCCTTCACCTTGATTTCGCATGTTTTGCTGTTTGCCATGAAGCCTCCACCGGCTACAAGGCCAGCGCTAAAAATCGGAAGCGGAGGGGGCAAAGGTGGCAAGGCTGGAGATATTTCAAGATCCTTTTGCTCCTTGTGCTCCTTGTGGTCCCTGTGACTAAACTCACAGTGCGCCATGATGAATTGGAAAGAGTTGGAAAGAACAGCTACCAACCAACTGGGCAGCCCTAAGCACGCTCCGCAGTGCGCCTCCCAGGCCCTGTGGGGCAAGGTGCGCAATGCCACCAACCAGGCTCGCTGTGTGGAATCGTCGATGGTAGGATATGTCACGATATGTAACGATATGTAGGATACTCGTAGATGCAGGTTTTGAAGGAGATTATGGAAAGTGTTGTAGGATTAGGATATGTAATGCAATGTGTTTCATGTGTGTGTGTGTAACTGTGTGTATGTACAATGCAAATATCTACAACAACATACACGTATATGGGCCATATGGGTATATGGGTATTAATATGTGATATGTATATGCATATGTCTCAACATACATGTATATGGGTGCGTATGGATATATTATTGTTTTATTTGACCTTGTTCCTGCTTGTGTTTGTATACAAGACTTCCGACAATGAAGCAGGCCGACAATTCACAAACATATCCGTTGACATCTAGAAGATTTGCGTATGTGTGGATTTTTTCTTTGGCCATTAAGATTAATGGACAAACATATTCAAAGTTGACATGCTTTACATGATGACATGCACGTGTTCTCCTGGAAACATGTGTTGTGTCACCAGATGAGTGTCGACATAATAATATAATATAATAATATAATATATACATATATATGGTATCCAGATGTATCCTTTTTGCTATGATGTTGTTTTAAAACGACGTCTTTACAAGTCGGAGAAGGTTATGTTGGCATCAGAAATGATTGGCTGTAGTTGTTTGCCCAGCTTCTGTGGACAATGCTACGCTCTGGGCAGGCTGCGGTACTGGCAAAGACTGCGAGCGTCCTGGAGTCCCTTACAGACACTTGGTGCAACGGGCTGCAAGATGCCACCACGACATCACCACGACATCAGCGAAATGGTGCTCGATAACGTTAACGGTCACCCAACATGAGCCTTATGTTAGGCTGGTGAGTTGTTATAATTTATCCGGATATAACTGATATAACTGCTTCATCCCAAAAAGTAGAAGATGGATGAAGATGATAGAATGTTATATATATATATAGTATCGTAGTTTTTGATACCAGCATAGTATAGGATAATTATAGTATAATTATAGTATAATTATAGTATATATAATATATACGATACTGCTCCCCATTCCACAGGCTGTATCATTTGGTAGGTAAGTTCACGGATTTGAACTCAGCCCAAATCTGTGGCATCCTCTGATAGAAACCTTTCAGCAGGGCCCGCATGCTGAGGGCGTGGCTAGTGCGGAGAGGGCCAAAAAGGCGAGGGTCCAGCAGTTGATGCTGCAGCGACGGCAGGGGATGGAGCTGTCAACCTTAGTTGTGGCGGGGGTATGGTGGGTATGACTCTATACCTACAGGAAAAGAAGAAGGTGCTCCTCCGCGTCGGCTCTGTTAGCATCTCTGTTGCACTTTGGATCTCTCACTTGATAGGACTGTTTTTTTTTTCCCAGTGTTTTTGCCACACATGTTGGTCCTATGATTGAGGTTAGGATATATTAGCATATGTGGTACCTGTTTGATCATGTTTGTTTGGTTCGGGCCAATTCGGGTCAGAGAGTGAAGCTTTTACACTGGTGCAGAACGCCGCATGGAGCCAGACCATAGTCATCCAGGTTCGAAAGGCTGGCTGCAGCAGTCTTGACTGAACCATCCACTGAGGTGCATTCCAATACTTTGGAGACAAGGAAGTTTGCAACTCGCAGGTGTCAAGGGTTTTGTCAGGTTTGCTTTCGGGCTGGACCCACGTTTTGTGGCACAGAATTGTTCACAATGTTCATAGTTTTTGCCAGGGTTGGGCCCTTGTATTGAATCATGATTTGTTAATATTTGTTAGACGTTGTGTTTGGCATCCATGTAGTCTTGGTACGAATCTTGCTCCGGATGTGACGATGTCTGGAAAATTATAATAGATGAGAAAAAGACCTGCGAATTCCCAAAGCTTTTAACGAAAGGGACCCTTCCGGGATCTTCCGGGCAAGTTGAGTTCATGGTGGTTGCTGTTGAATAAATGAGTGAGGTCCGTACTTTCCATCCGGGGGATGCCACCATCCTTTGTTTTCTGCTGTATGGTCGATGATCATGACTCTTACAATGACGCCTTGCCAGGTTTTTCCTTGCAGCCTCATGAGCGATCCAATTGCAGATATTTACATCATGAGTAGGCGCCGGGCACCTGTGCCATACAAACTGATCGAAAGTTAGGCACTGTTGCGAGCGTGATGGATCTATACGAACAATGACAAGCCATAGTTAACGATGTTAAACGTCATGGTTTAGGCTTTGTATCAAAGAATGTGCCACACATACACGCAAGAGAGAACAAGAACTACGTTGTGTCTTTCATTTCTTCTCGCCCAGTCCAGGCATGACATCCTGCGACGTTTGCCAAAGAACCTTCAAGGCGTGATCTTCACACAGGAACTGCAGGCAGCGCGAAGGGTGGGGTTGTGAAGAAAATGTATTGGCCAAGGTACATCAACGGCTGGATTTTTGGGTCACATTTTGGGTCACATACCCAAATGGCCACATTTTCAGTGATTCACCCAAATGGTGACAGTGAGAAATGAACACAGCATTTCACAAACAATCCAAAGACCATTTGAGTGCAACCACTTAGTGCCGTGAGGAGTTGGCATTATGATTTTTGAATATGTTTGATGATTTGTTTACAATCAAAGACTGGACATGATTCGAATATATTCGAATTTTGAATTACAGACCTTATAGTGATGCAAACTCTTGGTAGGGATGATGGGGATGATGGGCAATGATGCAAAGTGCCAAGCCACCATAAACCACCAGCACCGTGCCCAGAGCGAGCCGACGGACGGAGAACTGGTGGACATGCTGCGGCAGAACGAGTGGAGCACTCAGCGGATTGATGGTTAGAAGAGGGATGAGGAGGAGATGGTGATGATGAACAGGAAATGGTGCGGTGGGGATGTAATAGTAAATGTATATATAAAAGCATGTTTGATTTTAAGTTTGATGGTGCAGCCAGAGATGGTTTCTAATCACTAATTAATGATGCACTGATGTCCACTTTCAGAGTGGCAGGTGGTGGCCGCACTTGCACTGCAGTGTTTCACGCAGTGTGCATCTGCGTCCCTCTTGACTTTGCAGCACCCTTCTCCTCTTGGGGGATCTGACACCATATTTTAATATATATTATATATCACATACTGAGATACACCCGCACAGGTTTGGACAGCCCAGAGTCAGTGTGCTGCAAGGCGATGGTTCACCTTTCGGCGAAGCATGCACGGAGAGGTTCTCATGTGTCGAGACCAGGAGCCGGGGGCAGTATGACATGGCCTCACACACAAACAATCATACTAGACTGATACTGTTGTTTTTATCATATAATTATATATATACTATATAATTATAATTATATATATATATATACCTGCTCCCTCAAGAACATGCTTTTTTCTGGGTAACCCATAATTTACCTCATATTACGCGAATAACAGTGTTTCTCAAAAAAAACACGGTTTTTTGAAAACCATAACTTAAGTGGAAACATGTGGAAACCCCTACCCAGGAATGCAATCGCAGGAAAACATGTAATTTTTTCATGCAACCGTCTGCAATCTAAACATCACAAGGGGTGGATCAGGCCGGCTTTGGTCCACACATCGTAGGCTCCAATCAAATACCTCTGCAAAGTCCGTAACATTGTCAAACGTGGGGATACACGTCGGCTGACCCTTGCCAGCCGTCCCACGCAATCTTCGTCTTGTTGGCATGCCGTGGCCAGAGGCGACATGCTCATACCACAGGACTTTGCGTCCGCATGCAGCTTGATGATCATGTGGTGAAGACTGTGGAGCTTGGGAAATAGCGGATACAGCCATCCCCTTTTCGCGTCAAAGCAATATCTCGCGAGCTCAGAGTAACTTTTCAGGAACGAGAAACCCAAATGAGCAATGTACAAACTTTCATCTCGATTCAGGAAGAGCGGACTGTTGAAGAGGTAGCCAAAAAGCGAATTCATTTTGGTTGCAGCATCATAACAGTTCTCCAGAACGCCATCGTTGTCAGCTGGTAGATCGCGAAGCAAGCAAGGTAGCCACCTCATGAAATTTGACGTAAGCGCTCCTTTGGACCAACACCCCTTAACACCCGTCTTGTCATTGTAAGACATCAAATTAGGTGTGATCTTCGTGATGTGTGGCTGTAATTTCTTCTCTCTGCAAAATTTTTTGTAATGCTCGCTCAACCATGGCCATTTCAACTCTAGCGTCCTTGCTGGGATGACTTGTAAACAAAGATGCACTGTACTCGCCACAAAGGCCTTGCCGATGCCTAAGTGGAAACCATGCCAAGGATCTCCATGAAAAAAAGAAGCTGGGTCAGCTTGGTCGTGACAAAGCCTTTCAATAAAGGCAGGTGGTTCGTGCCACGGCATTGAAACTCCAACTGTTCTCAGCCATCTTGGCGATTGGGTAGCGATTTCTTCATAGGGAAACTCGTCTTGGCCGGCAAGACATAAGTGGCAGATTCCACCAGTTGGTTTTCCATTCCCATGTCTTTTCGTCCCTCCCTTCTTCGCACCAGATTGGAAGGTGCGAGTAAACTTCGCCACTTTGGCAAGGTATGGCCAGTCTCCCTTGGTCCCAATAACACATGCCTTGTAGTGTTGCTTGGTCACAGGATCAAAGACGCCAACAAGGAGAAGGTCTTGCAACTCTTGACTCAAAACGTCCATGGCTTCGTAAAAAACTTCTGGTTTGGATTCATACAAGTGCTTTGGTATGGCACTGGTGACCATTCGCGTTGTATAGGTGTGGCCAACATAGTTCACTCGTAGCACAAACAAACCATTGCGATCCCTTTTCATCCGCTTCGTGTCGAAGCCAAAACCCAGGGCAGACTGTAGGGCAGTAATCATTATACCAGACTTCTTCAGCATCCGCCCCTCATCTCCATGAACAAAAAGGGCCGCCATGTTGCCGTAATCAACATTCTCCATTGAGAACAAGCTGAAATCAGGGTTCAAAGTCTTGTAATGATCCCAGAATTGCTTCCAAACCATAGGCGACAAATGCCTATCAGCATCCGACAAACCAGCCAGCCTGTGCCATAAACCTCGATCCACTATGAATTTGAGCCAATCACGTGGGGATATCCACGGGATTGATTCACCACATGCATTGAACTCAGACATTGGTACGTCTAATTTAGTGCCCTGATTCTGTACAACTTTTTGGACATCTCTTTCACTGTTTTTTGGGTGAATCCGCGCCCATGCCCGAACTCCACCGCTAGCTGCTGCTGCTGCCCCTAGCTCTGCAGAGACAGCTTTTGCTGTACGGATTTGCGAAGTGCAGGTGGCCTCGGATCGGATCGGTATAAAGATATTGTAAGAAATATCATATATGGGGAGCAGGTTTAGATTATATATAACGAGGTAGATCTATTTTACACATGGGAGCAAGTGGTAATAAAAACATGTGGCTTCCAGATTCACACTTTCCTGAGTTGGCAATACGACGTGTGTATGCATGTGGACTGAGAAGTTTGAAGGCAAACCTTAGGTCCAGGGAGAAACGGTGTTGTGAACACAACTGACTTGGAAGGTCCCAGCACTGGCAACAAATTTCTTGGTTGGCGCGGTGCCACTATGTACAACGGTCAGAGTCAAAACCTTAATTACTGAGCAGTGATACACGCATGAAGTTGTCACCGGAATGGTGGTGAACATTTGGAGGTTCTCAGAACAAAATGGTCCCGACTCAGCAAATTCATAGCCAGCGCTGTCACCACCAGCTTTCACTTTCTTTGGCACCCTGCAACGCCTTGGGCGGCCGTGTGACTTTGGGCACAACCATACTAGGTTCTGAAGTTGCCCATGAACGAAAAAACACTTACACTGGAGCTGCAATGAACTGTATAGTCAAAAGCTGGCACGCACGCACACACATGGCACAATGTGAGCCATGTCATATTTGGCAATGATAGCTGCCCCAAGAATGCACTGTCTCCAGTGCGTTTGGAAAGATCCCCAGCTGCAAAAAGAAGATGCGTTCTTTCGAGTTTTTCAGTGGACACATGTCCCAATATATAGGTTGATCATGGCTAATCACAATCATGGGCCGATGCCTGGCGTCAAGATTAAGATGATCTACCTACCTATCTATCTATCTATCTATCTATCTTTCTATCTATATCCTAATCCTGTGACCGGACCTAGGAGTGTGTATATATATATAAATATAGATCTATCTACCTATTTGTATTTAGTTTTGTAAGTATCCTAGCCCTGTGACCGGACCTGGGAATGTTTATCTATAAATCTTTCTATTTATCTAATTCTGTAACATGTAAGTATCCTAATCCTGTGACCGGACCTGGGAATGTATATATACACATATATTTGTCTCTATTTGTATCTATTTATGTAGGTATCCTAGTCCTGTGACCGGACCTGGGAGTGTATATATATAATATATATATATATATATCGATCTGTTTATTTATTTAATTATGACAATTTCCTAGCCCTGTGACCGGACCTGGGAATGCATACATATATTATCATATATATATATGTGTTTTGTCTTTTGATCTTTCTGTTCATCTAATGATGTAAGCATCCTAGTCCCGTGACCGGACCTGGGAATCTATACATATAGTTATATATATATATCGATCTATCTATTTAAATTTATGTAAGTATCCTAATCCTGTGACCGGACCTGGGAGTGTGTAAGTATCCTAGTCCTGTGACTGGACCTGGGAATGCATATCTATATATATATATATATCTCTCTCTCTCTCTCTCTCTCTCCCTCTCTCTCTTTATATATATTTAAATATAGATAGATGGAAAACATGTTTATTAACATGCATATTTATATATACATATCTCTTTCTCTCTTTCTATCTATCAATTATGCAAGTATCCTAGTCCTGTGACCAGATCTGGGAATGTATATATACATTTTTCATATATGTCCTTATCTAATTGTGTAAGTATTCAAATCCTGTGACCGGAACTGGGAATGTATTTATATTTATATATATATTATACAGCTATCTATCTATCTTTCAGTCTATCTACCTATCTACCTATCTAGCTATATCCTAATCCTGTGACCGGACCTGGGAGTGTGTGTATAATAATATATATATATATATATAGATCTATCTACCTATTTGTATTTAGTTTTGTAAGTATCCTAGCCCTGTGACCGGACCTGGGAATGTTTATCTATATATATATATATCTTTCTATTTATCTAATTCTGTAACATGTAAGTATCCTAATCCTGTGACCGGACCTGGGAGTGTATATATACACATATAATTTGTCTCTAGTTGTATCTATTTATGTAGGTATCCTAGTCCTGTGACCGGACCTGGGAGTGTATATTATATATATATATCGATCTGTTTATTTATTTAATTATGAAAATTTCCTAGCCCTGTGACCGGACCTGGGAATGTATACCTATATACATATTTTTTTAAAATATATCTGATTAACTATTGATCTTTCTATTTTTCTAATAATGCAAGTCTCCTAGTCCTGTGACCGGACCTGGGAATGTTTACATATAATTATATACATCGATCTATCTATTTATGTAAGTATCCTAATCCTGTGACCGGACCTGGGAATACATACATATTTTTTAAAGGTATATATCTACGGTGTGTGTGTGTGCGAGTGCCAGAGAAGATCCTACAGCGTAGCATCATGATGCCTCCCCCAGCCCCCAACCCCAAATAATCATGTTCATTCGATGACAATCAACTGACGGGCACAACTTCTAACTGACGGGCACAACTTCTACCTGACGGGCGCAACTTCTAATTGAGGGGCACAACTTCTATCTGACATACACAACTTCTAACTGACGGGCACAGCTTCTACCTGACGGGCACAACTACTGATGGGCGTGACAAAATCATGGATCGTTGCCGAGTACGGAGTATACGTGACACCACAAACCTGCCTAGTAATTTTCCATATGCTGCCCCATCATGAAGCCCCACAGCCAAGCAACATATCGGTGGCAGCTCAGGAGAACAATGGGTTCATGTCTGGCACTTGTGGAACCATCCATGGCGGCGGAAGCTTGGTACAGCAACGATGTCATACGATGTCTGGGTGACTGTTGAACTTCCTTCATGTATTGCACTTTATGTTAATTTAAACGTCAAAAACACATGTTGCAGCCAACTATAGCTATAGTCAAATCTTACTTGGCACCCACAAGTAGATTAATATCTGCATTTTTGGGGCTCTATATACGTAAATCAAGAGCCATGATAGCATCCAAGGGGCCGGAGAGTGGTTGCCTGACACTCTGATTTTCGTGCATTTTTCAGCCCGGAGATTGAATCTGGGATTCGGACTCCTTCCCCCACATTCGCAGCCAGAGCCTTTGCTGTTGGGCCAAGACCTGGCAAGCTGAAAGGGTAATGAGACAGGTTAACACATTGTCTTTACACTGCAGGACGGTCTTGGGGTTCACCTTTAGTACTTGCAGGTGCCATTGGCGAGGCAAGCAGTTTCAATAAAACGTTTTCCCTGGTGTCGATCCCAACCCGATTTTGAAGATTCGTCTCCAGCAAATAGCCCTGCAGAAGCTTGCAGACTGCAGCAATCCCTTTAACATGAGCCAAAAGACTTTGGTGGTAGTTTGACCATCGGTTTTGGTGAAAAAGGTATTCAAGAAACATAAGTTGTAACTTTTGGGAACTGCCGCAGCAAGCACAGGCTATGCCATATGGACCATGGAACATAATTGGGGGCTGCTGGTGGCCCTTGCAACTGAAAGCACACAGGTGTAAGTCGCGTTGACAAACGCAATCACCCAAATTGCAAATCAATCCCCTCAGCGCTCAAGGATTCGTGGCAAATTACACTTCCTCCTTCGGTGGCTTGGTGAAATGTCGCTTGGCGCTCCTGGGGCAAAGTGGGACGACTGACCCCTGACTGGCTTTGATGAGTCTAGTCCCTACTACTCCTGATATCCCTATCAATGACCACATGTGCAAAATACAGTTGGTTTACAGTTGGAAACTCTTTGCCTGATCTTCGCTTCATTCTGGGCAATCTTTGTGGAGCTGATGCCACGGGAGGGTGAACATCATCTGGTACCCATGAACGGTGGTCATGAACATATCGTATTGCAACGAGTGGTATACATGTAAAAATCATATATCCAAGGCACATGAAAGTGCATTCTTTCATGGCCTTCTCCGAATGGTTGGACTGCCACCTGGGGAAATTGCAAATTGGTCGGAATCAAAAAGGAAAACAGTGAAAACGATCGGTAAGGAAAAAAACCTTATGGAATGGTAGTTTTTGTAGCTGGTGGTGTTTTATTCCTCATGCATCCCAAGTACTCAGTGTTGAACTCCATTTCCTCACCCTTGGCCATGACGGTCGACAGGTTGTTATACTGGGTGTCAAGATTCTGTAAGTCAGCTTCCAAGGCAGTCACCGACCTCAAGGTGAGATGGCGGTGGCGAGTGCATTAAGATCTGTTGGGAGGCCAGTACGTGGTATGGGCAGGCGTGTGCTGTAGGGGTGATTCGTTTTCAAGTATCACATTAATGTCACTATCGATCACTTGGAAACAATGGCTTATAAGGACCTGACTTCTGAGCAGTTTCATCAGTTGGGTAGTTCTTCTTGAGATCGGTCGCCAGGGAGCGAACTTTTGCCGTCTTCTGCAAAACAGAATCGCAATATTTGCGGAACACATCCTTCGCCCTCATTGCCTCAAACCGGGCGGTAGGTATGGGATGCTACCAATGAAGGACACCCTGAATGTTTCTTTACCACTTGTTTTTTGTCAGTTCAAATTCAGATGGGAAACCTCTGATGTGGCTACAGCAGCTTCGCTGGCGAGGGCAGTGGACCGTATCGATGCAGCTTTCAAACGGGCAATGTTCACATCGCCAATGGGTGTTTCACTCTTGTCCTGGATGGAATTTATGGAGACCAACAGCGACAGAACTTGGCCCATGAAAAAATGGTAGGATGAATCAAACTATATATTCGGTCCTCAGAAATCTCCTTCCTTTCATGTTTCTTGTTTTGTTCCTGGCCACGTTCTCCTGTCTCACGGGTCTCCACCCAATATTCATCCTCACCTCCGTAGCGGCATTTCCTGGTCAACAAAAGTGTAGCATTTTGGAAAGATCGGCTCATGGACAGGTGGCCCGTATTTGCAGTTAGATTGAGAACTAACTTGATGACCCTGGCCTCACCAGTGTCTTGTCCTGTAAGCAGATCTTGACTGCTCCATCAATTTTCTTCCTTAGACCACGCAGCGCTCTGAAAACATGACATAATTGGTTCATGTCGTTTCCAAACCAACTGCTAAAAGGATTTTGCACCCCTGATTGATAGCGAAGGTACTTGTTCCACTTCAGAACCATCCGCATATCCTCTTCCGAGTACCACCCCTCGGCAACCTTGTTCTTGTTGGTCTCCATGGTGGTGACGGTCTTCTCGGCATACTTGACAAAGCGCTCCTGCCAGGTATGGCTGGATGGTCTTAGAGGATGCAAGAGGCTGACCAATATTGTTACTGTTCCTTGGTCATATTAGAGGGCCATATTAGAACCCTGTGGCCCTGTGGCTTTAAAAAAATGGTCCTTGTCAAAGCCACATTTCTCATATTCGAGTGCCATCTCCATGTGATCCCGAGTCTTCCACTGCTGGTGCAGCCACTCGGGAACCTGAAGTTTTCCTCCGGCTTTTTCCTCACATAAACGTCTCAGGCGTGCCTTCCAGCAATAAAGAAATCAAAGCCAAAAAGTTGATGCAAACATTCATTTGGATAAAGGTTCTGGTCTGGCAACCTTGGATGGAAGTCCATCCTCGGCATCACTGTCAGGAGACCTTTTGTTGGCCTGGTGTGGCTCCGCAGCACTGGTTTCAGTGCTTGGTTCCACTGCAGGCGGTAGGGAAAAACCGTCTGCTAGCAACTTCATAGCCACAGATGCTTCGATCTGTCCCTTTGAGAACATCTCGATGATCCTGCGAGTCACCTTAGTTAAGCTGCATTGGTCTTAAGATTTGTTTTTTGATTTGGCCCCTGGTATCCAACATGAACTGAATATTTGTAGGGTAAGAAAACCTAGTATTGAAGTAGCCGATGTACTTTGTCATTCTCTGATGCACTGGAAGTGGGCACAGACGATGCCAAAGAGGGAGCTGGGGATGAAGGTTTCTTTTGATCCACTGACTTTGGTTCACCCTCCGAAGTTGGTTCAACATCCTTTGGTGGGAGACTTGCTCGGACACATGCCAATCCCGACTCCTGTGCTGGGACGGTCTGCTGCTCCTGGTCTTGGGAGTCTCCGGTCAAATCCACCTGGTTCTCATTCTGAGGGCTCGCCTGAGCTGGGAAGCAGTCACCATGTCCCTGCCCTGATTGAGGAAGAGCTTTATTTTAGGACCATCTTGTTAGTAACATTTGGTAACCCAATCGACATGAATCAGGTGTTTGTTCGTGCTATAAAACAAACAGCAAACATTAGATCCAAACCAACGACTCTGCCTAACAAAACCTAGTAAAACAAAATTCAACTAAGTCACCTGTTGGCGCAGTTCTGCCAAAGCTTTGTCCTAGGCGGGTCGTGCACCATGTTGTTCATAGGGCTTGGAATTTGGAAGACCTATCTATGACTGGGGAAGTAAAGATCAAACATACATCATTGTACGACATAGCTGGCATATGTTCGATAGTGGCCTATATTGTTATAAACATAGATGGCTGAGGACCTGGCTGATGCTTCTTTGGCTGCCAGGTCTGCCAAAGTTTTTTCCAGCTCCTATCAGAATAGAGGTCAAGCCTTTTACGGTCACATCTAGTGGTATATAAGGGTATCAGCTAACAAAATGTATGTGTACTTCGAACATTTTCTGGTGTAGTTTCCCGCAGCCCAAGGTATCCAGTTGATCAGCAACACCAATCCTCCAACTGGGCAATGTCATCTGGCAGCTCGCCTTTACCATCAGTCAAGACATGGGCAAGGCCCTCAAATAACTCACTGGTGGTCCATTGGCGGGAGACCATAGTCTTTGCCTTTGGGACCTTCACAAACTCCATCCCTTCAGCTACGGCTTCCACAAGCTAGTATATAAGCCAAATCCTGTGGGAGTAGATGCAATCAGTAAGCTTTGACAAATCAACAAAAGAAGCACGTTCATGCCCAACAGATATGCTATGCGAAGCACTTCGGCACTTTATCTTCTCTATAACCTGGAAATGTTTGGCAAGTTTCTATTTTCACCTATCTCAGCGTGGGAACTCCTTCAACGAAGCTGTGTCGAATTAACATGAATTGGAACTGCCAAGTAAAACTTAGGCAGCAATGCAAATCTTCTCGAATTGGCAACTTCCTGAAAGTTTGAGCCTTGATGATTCTTGGTAAGGATGTGGTAAAACTATGTTGGTCCATCAAAAACCTACATAAAGTCTACCTTGGGGATTGGGGAACCCCAAAAAAACAATGTTTTTTGGGTTTTAACCCATAAAATTTTACGGGTTGGTTACGGGATTTTACGGGTTGATTACGGGTAAATTACGGGTTGAAAATTACGGGTTGGTTACGGGGTCAAAATACGGGTTGATTACGGTAAATTACGGGTTAGTTTCTGAAAAAAACCTAGTAATTCTCACAAAAACATTGTAATTTTGCCGTTACGGGGCGTTACGGCAAAATACGGGTTGAATTGGCTTAAAAGTTGATAGATCCAGTTAGAACCTCATAGTGGCGCCCAACAGTCCTGAAAACCACAAACTTGGCAATTTTTTTTTAAAATCAAAATTGATGGTCTAGTGGTTGAAATGGTTTTGGTATATCACCTAGGACTGGACAAGGTAAAGGCTGCAGCGGAAGTCTTAAAGCCTGTGGGGCAAAAGCGGTCGGAATGACGGGGGAACCTGTAGGTCCTTCCCGCCCCGAAGCCAAAAGCAAACTTCCACCATGCTGGCGTCATGCCATTTGTCGTCATAAGACATGCTAGCAAAGGTAGCCTCTGCTGATGGGCATGGGCTGGGAAGACGTGGCATCCCGGACTTGTTTTTGATAAGATCAGCAAACATCGAGACCAATTTCTTCCCGAAATCCGCAGGGTAGTGCCTCGGCAATGGGGACCCAACCAATTATATTTATTTCCTACAATTACTTGCTCTGACTTTGAAGGGTGGTTCTGAATTGATTTTTGCCAAAACAGCTATAGTGGTCCAACTATGTCCAAGAAAATTTCTCCCAGCCATACAAAGATCAAATGAGGTCGGCACTCAGAGGAGCGAAGAGCTGGCAAACCCTTATAGCGAAGCTTCCCTTGTTTATCATGGTACTTCTGCACCAGTTGGGGCGGTGCTTCCCCCTTGGCCTCCCGTTCCTTTTTGATTTTCTTCCACCCCACTAAGGGGCCGCAGTCCAGGCCTCCAATGGCTGAACTGTTGGCAAACGCCAGATGGCGCTTGGGTGTCGGACCGTTGTAGTGGAACATGTACCACATTGTGCGATGCACCTTAGACCCATGTACGTGCAACATGTCCCCTGACTCATTAATCACACTAGGCTTAATCTTCATCTACAGTATGCATTCACTAAGGGGCTTGATATGGCTTGGATATAGCACACCTTCCCCATCAAACAGTCAGAACGGCACAGTGATGACGCTAAGGAGAAAATGGTTCTCAGCCAACATCGAGCAGCAGCATGGGGTCCACCGGAAGCTTGGAGAAGTTGGATCAACTCCCTAAATCTCGGATAATATTCCACAAAAGAGTTGGATGGTTGCTCCAATAAGATGCACCCATTCAGGCACACCACCACCATCATGATAAGAATCATCCTCACATGTTTCCACACAGGGCCCCAGGGCAATTAAACATGAACCATTTATTGTTGTCAACTATACCCGTGAATGAGGTTTAGTCAAAGAAAAAGGATATATATATATATACTAACATGACATGAATACATACCAAAGGTCCGTGAAGTAAGGAGGTTTGCACAAACAACGCTTGGATACTCAGTATTCCCGATTGCACTGCAAGGGCTTCGGGAACTTGTACCTGAATTAATTGTGGTCCAACTTGCGCACTTCAATCCAAAGTGAGATAGAAAGCCTTCTACCCAATCTCCTCGAAGGACTGTAGCCAAAGCTGTCCTCAGCTGCCGATCTTTTTGGCACGATTAAGGTGTACTATTTGAATGACAACAAGTCGGGAAAACAATCTAATTACTCGAGAAAAGAGAAACCCATAAATCCTTGGTAATAATGTACATCAGCATTTTGGGATATCCCATCAGAACCATATTCAATCTTAGATTCCCCATTCCGGCTTCCGAAGTCAAATCCATGGGGTTCAACTTGCCCGGCTGCGCGTGCATGTAAAGGATATCTAGCTTTGCAGAATGGAAGCCACCCACTTGGAATTGGTTTGTCGCTTCCGCTTTTCCAGCAAAGAATTCAATCCACTTGAACGGTGGCTCTGCGACATCCTGGCGGGAAAAAAGCATCTAAGAGAAAAAAGATGAAACTTTGCAATGGCAGTTGTGCTAAGATCTTTTGATTCGCTTTTTATTATCATACCCAATCCTGCTGGCTGATGCGGTCCGCACTGAGGCCCGGATCGGTCCATATGACCAGTAATACTGCAAGAAGCAGCACCTGCCCAAGGCATGCTCTATTAACCACATGTTTCGAAAAAGGATTGGGACTGTACCCCGCCCAATAGAAATTGAAATACCTGGTTACCATTGTTCGGCCCGGCTATTTTTCATAACCTGCATTAATCCTATAAAAGGAAATTGCGAGCCCCAAGCCTTTGGCGCTCCAAAAGCCTTGAGCCGGTAGAGAAGGTGGTCAATATTCACTGGTGGAGCCATGACGCACCGGCACACGATTCCAGCTTGGATAATTTACAGGTCACGGGAAAACGTACCACATAAGATATGCTTTAAAAGATGTCAAAAGCATCTAGTACCTAATGTCCTCGATGAAGTGGATCACATTTTCCTTGAATACCCGTAAGTAGGTGCAGGTCACCCACATGAATCCCGTAAATTGAAGTGGTTGCTGGACTCTGTGCTGAGAAAACGGCTGCATGTTTTCAAACCAAGACTTGAGCAGCCCGCTGCCCTTCTAAGGAAATCACTTTTTTTTGACTTGTGGACATTGGACTGCGTTGGCTCAGTGGCTCAGCTTGCAATTGAACAAAAGAAATGACACATTAATCCATGAGAACTCTTGTTTTTCATTGGCACCTACCGTACAACCATCACCAAATCAAAAAAGCATTGTTTATTCAATGTTGTGCTATTTGTTCAAACCCTCCCATCAAAATCTTGTGGCTTGACCTGTGCAAGTCTTTTTGCATAATGGGGGTTACTTCAAACATGGCGACAACACCACCATCGTCAAACAGTCCCGCTTTGACTGCCCTCGCGTTCTTCGTCCGCCGAGGCATCCGTGTCTGACCTAGGACGCAGTCACTTAGACCAAATCAGGGATCTGCATCGGTCTGACGAAAGAAGTTGAAGTGGGCCAAAAAACTTTTGACAGATACTTTTTTCAGGGTTTGTGCTTTACATTGCATTACATTGCTTTACAAAATCCCATCAACATGCTTTACAACTCACAAAGGGAATTTCAATTGGATGTTGAAAATCGGGTGGGCCCAAAATAGCAAAATTATTGAAATCCGAGCTTGGGCTATGCTGAATGGTGCTCCTCGATCCCCTTGCTAACACCCATAAAAGTTAATCCCCAATCTGATTAAACATTAGATGGAATTACATCTGCATATGGCATAGCATTGTTACATGTTGCCAATTTGTGGGTCCAATCCCAGATCCCGAACACAGAATTTTCAATCACCACGTGATTTCTTTGGGACTCATGAGGTTCACCCCATTCCCATGCCCTGCAAATAATGGGATTGCTGCCACGCACGTGCACACAATGCCCACAAAATATCGTGTGGAAATGCATGGCAAAGAGGCTTGATTCAAAGCCAAGAAGTTGTAACTTCCAAAATCAAGATGGGTGCTGGTCAGCTCCGCTTGGAGGAATGCAACAACGAGATCAGTAGGTTAGCAAAAAGGACATTATGAAACAAGTATGGTACCTTCAGTGGAGTGCATTCAGTCTAGAAAGTATTAATTATAATGTTTGATTCGTCTAAGATTTAGCGGCACGGGCTGATTCTATGCAGCCATCTCAGTCAACCTGTACCTCGTCAATGGCTGCATTCATGTTGAACTTCAGCTTGGACATCTGCTCCTGGAAGCCGCAGTCTGGGTCCTTGGGGTCAAACTTCTTGAATGCCTCCACATAGTTGTCGATCCAAGTAGCCTGAGCAGACAGCTGATGATTAAATCCTATGACTATGACATATGATGTCTTTGGAATGGCTTGACAGGGATGGGGATTGGAATTTGTCATAGTGTCGGTGTCTCACCCGATATGACCTATTCAAGAATGGTGACTTTTGAGAACTTGATGGGTTTCTATATTGCTCTCTCTCCCTTCCCTAGTCACACGGAAACCTGCCAAGCAGCCAGCAGAGAGGCTGCCAGAAAGCTGGCGGTCATGCGGTGGTTCCAAGCGCCACGGCCTTTGAAGCCAAAGTAGGCGATCTGCGGGTTGCCTGGCTCGTTCTTCAACTTCAAGCCGGCTGCTGTGCGACTCCAATAGATCACCAAGGTGCTCTCTTTGAACCCCTTGTTCCACTCACTCTGGAGCTTCTCCTTCAAATTCTCGAAAGTGTGGTGCGTCAGCGACTTCATTGCTGCCACCCCGGTCTTCTTCATTGACTCATCCTCCCAAAATTTCTCCAAGGCTGCAATCTGGTTCCCACGGGCCTTGTGCTCAGCAATCTTGCTCCGACGCTTCGGGGTGGCTTTCAGCTTGGGTGAACTTCTGTTCTTGGGTGGTCTGCCTCTCGGTTTCGTTGGTGTCTTGGTGTTCTTCGAATCCGCAGCTGCAGCCTTCTTGCCTCGGCGAGGCTTCTTGGCATTCTCACCTTCCGCAGGCTCCACTGGCTCCACGTCAGGCTCAGTCGACTTGCCCTTGGCGGCTTTGACTGCCGGCTTTGAAGAACCACGGCGCCTCTTAGGCTTTGGCTCTTGAGCATCTGCATCATCTGCATCATCATCGGAAGCAAATAAAGTCTTCTTGGGTGTCTGGATGTCCTCGTCGTCTCCACTCCCCAGGTCCTCAAGCCCAGTCGAAGGTTTGTCAGCTGGCACCTCCTCTTCCTCCGTGCTCTTCTCTTCCTCCGTGCTCGCCGTGCTCTTCTCCGTCTTGGATTTTGCCTTCGCTTTTCCCGTGACCTTCGCCTTCGCCTTGGCCTTTGCGACCGTGCCACCCTTCCTCTCCTCCTTCTCTTTGGCCTGGGCTTCTTTCATTTCAATCTGCTCTCGGCGGGTCAAAACCTGCCGAACAGATTGTATGATCAGGGCTGGAGGGTTTCTGTGAAACCAACTAGCGACTAGCCAACAAAGAATGGTCAAGTTGAGTCATGAAGGAGAGCTGGTTACTGCCATGGAGAGTCATTATTTTTTTTGTTGTTGGTCAAGGGGGCTGTTGGTGACCACCCGCCTTGGCGGATGTGATCCCTGGCTCGCCATCGGGCTTGGAATCTGCAGGCTTGTTGCCCACGGGCGGGACGGCAAAAAAGTCCGGAGGGAGGTCCATGGAGGTATCAACCTGAGACTCTTGAAATTGTTCTTCGGCAGGAGCAAGGTCAATTGTCTCCACCACGTCTATGTCCATGGGCAAAGTCTCGTCAAAGTCATGGGCAAAAGGTGCAGGTTGTGAACTTGCAGAAGGACCACCTAGAAGGGAGACAATATAGAACAACTGTGAAGTTTGTCCTAAGGCAAATGGGGAAGGTGCTAACAAAAGGTCAGCCCGTGCCGAATAGAAAAACATTCTTTTCGGTATATGATCAAACACACACACAAGACCCAGTCAGACTCAGTCAGATTGTAATATAGCGATGATTTCACCATGTCACCCCTATATCCCCAAGCGGTTCTACTAAATGGATTGGATGCTTGAAGGCGCTTCCAAATCATGTTATTTTTTATGTTGGAATAGTTTCTGAAAACAATCAGGCCTGAGCCAAGCTCATTGCTCGAAGGCAGCTTGTGCAACCTAGTGGAGATGATGCACTACCCTAAACAGTGTGGGGGAGTGGGGGGGATAATATATGACAAGTGGAGAGCATGATGATGAAGAAGAAGACGATGAGGAGGAGGAGGAGGACAATGTTGCGGACGATGATGTTAGTTGAGGATGATGGTGATGTTGAGGATGGTGAGTTGCAGGAGGATGATGTGGAGGATGAGGAGGTGGAGGAAGATGATGTGGAGGGTGATGATGTTGAGGAGGATGAGGATGATAACGCGGAAGATGATGTTGCGGAAGATGAGGCTGAGGATGATGATGTTGAGAAGGAGGAAGATGATGATGTTGATGAGAATGTTGAGGAGGCTTCGGAGGACGATTAAAAGGATGATAACGTTGCGGAAGATGAGGTGGAGGATGATGATGTTGAGGATGATGATGTTAAGGGGGAGGCAGATGATCATGTTGAGAATGATGATGTTGAGGAGGAGGAGGAGGAGAAAGATGATGATTTTGAGGAGGACAATGTTGAAGAGGAGGATCCCAAGACCGCGACCCAAGCGAGCCTGCGCAATCGAAATGCACTCGGACGTTTCACAAGAGCCCTTGTAACAAAAAAAATACGGGTAAAATGCTGCGGACCAGCTGTGGACCAAGACCCCGACACACAACACACGTTGTGCGAGCGTGCGCCGTCGAGATCAATTTGGAGATTTTACAAGAACCACTTGATACAGAAATTTACAGGCAAAACGCCGCGGATCAGAGCCGGGACGCACATGCGCAGTCGAAATGCACTTGGATATTTTACAAGAGCCACTTTATACGGAAATTTACAAGTAAAATGCCGCGGACCAGCTGTGGACCAAGACCCCGACATACACTTTGTGCGAGCCTGCGCAGTTAAAATGCACTTGGAGATTTCACAAGAGCAACTTGCTACAGAAACTTACGAGTAAAATTCCGCGGGCCAGCTGTGGACCAAGACATCGACACACACTTTATGCGAGCCTGCGAAGTGGAAATGCATTTGGAGATTTCACAAAAGCCACTTGATACAGAAATTTGCAGGTAAAACGCCGCGGACCAGAGGCGGGAAACACACTTTGTGCGAGCGTGCGCAGTGGAAATGCACTTGCACTTGGAGATTTTACAAGAGCCACTTTATACGGAAATTTACAAGTAAAATGCCGCCGACCAGCTGTGGAACAAGACCCCGACACACACTTTGTGTGAGCCTGCGCAGTTAAAATGCACTTGGAGATTTCACAAGAGCAACTTTCAGGTAAAATGCCGCGGTCCAGAACCGGGACGCACGCTTTGTGCGAGCCGAAATGCACTTGGAGATTTCACAAAGCCACTTTATACATCTTTATATTGAAATTTACAAGTGAAATGCCCGAGCCCAGCTGGAGCACCCTGATCAAGTGATCAAGCACCGGCCTTTACTCTTACCACAAGTCAAGGACCCTCAGTGTGGACACACTGCTTGGGGAATAGGATAAGCAAATCCACAAGGGGATCACCCATCTTTTAAGGAACCCATGGGTGACAGCGCGCTAGATCCGAGGAACGATTCCTTCTTCTCAGCAATGCGGGCAAGGAGATCAGCGATGATCTTGCACTTGCCTCAAAAGGGTTGGAGGTGAGACGATCTTGGGGCCCAGAAGTTGATATAGCTAATATATAACATTTACTCGTCGATTTACTGGTTCGCTTTGATTTGTGAATTGGTGGCCCCTACCCAAAAGGCAACAGGATTCTTGAAGTCTTTGTGGGTTGTTTTCCTCTCGGTCTCTTTCTTTCCAACCAATACCCCTTAAATATGATAATTACAAAATTACAATAATAATAAGAAGAACCATCTATAGCCTTAAAGAAGTACTGTAATATATTATATAAAATGTATCATGGAACCCTTTTCACCAAACAAGGTGCACTTGGCAGGATCTTTCCCACACTTGGCACAGACATCCTGTGGCGGCTTGCTTGCACCCGCCGGCTGTGCAGGCACTGCTGCCGCTGGATCCTTCTGCTCGGCGGCAGCGGGAGCGGCGCTTGGGTGGTCATCCCGCTGTGGTTCACCCCCCGCTTGAGAGTCAAGCCACTTTCGGAAAGCTGCAAAATCTTCTTGGGTTTGGGGATCCTCCTCATCACCGTTGTCATCATCATCCGGGGGCTCTGGACATGACGAACCACGGGAAAGCTTCGCTGCCATGAACTTGTCGATAGTTTCCTGTCAGAGGGTCCAGTGCCAGTGGGGTACAAATAAAACATGGCAAGACCATGTAACCAAAAAAACACAAGTGTGGGACTCATTGATAGTTCAATGATTCTTAAAATAGATCAATTTAGATGAACTTGGGTTGGTCATATGTTTGTCCCTATTTTATGAACCTGTGTCCTTAAGACTTGGGTCATACAGGAGCAGCAACTCATGGAACTTGACGTCCTGACAGGGAAAGGAGAAGACGATGGTTATAGAATATATTGGAACCATATGTGGTATGCCTTTTACCTCTATGCCATGCATATTACTTCAGTAATTTTGGAATCGACCCCTTACAATTTACATTCTATTCCAACCCAACCCTCCTTAGTGAACTCTTGACGGGTCGGATTGGATCTTCTTTTCACGAAACCTGCGAGTTTCTTGGTTTCCACCGCAGTCTTGTAGATCACTTTGTCGTCAGAAACTACTGCCTTGGCTTTCTTGTAGAAAGCCATGATCTCCGCACTCAAGGGCTCCAAGTACGGCAGGGTATGCTTGGGATCTTCCCGAAGACGAGTAAGAACTGGTTTCAAAGCAGCCGCGTTGGCTACACAATTGGCACGGTTAGGTTCAGCCCACTTTTGATCAAGGGGGTGATCATACAATTTCTTACCGGCCCTCAGACGTTCACGAACTTCTTCTATGGCATCCCATTCTTTGGCAAGCCCTTCAACGTCCATTTTCTACGAGCTCAACCCTGTACGAAGCCTTTATCCAACCAAAATGCCTGCGTAAGAGGTGAGATGTAAGGGTGTCCCATACAACCATCATATACCACATTGATGTCCATGATCTTTTTATGATTCTGATTTGCTTTCAAGGATTCGGCGAAGATTTTGTGACAACTACCCCCATTGTGATCTTGGAATTCCATTCGAGGGCCCTTTGCAGGCATCAACTTCCCGAAGCTTGCTGGCTAACCATGCTTGCCTCTGGAGAAAAATGGGGCCCCGGGCTCCAGCGTGAGCAGCGTTGAAGATGGCTTTCATCACACCAGTACGGTCGCAAGAAACGGGGCGATGGTGTCAGAAATAAGGCATGTACTCATGAGTGACTTCCTCTTTGCTGGGGCTATGGGTTGGATGTCGCTTCATGTAGGTCGATCTCCTAGAACATGTTATTGGTCTCTAGTATTCTGAAACTTGATGGCATGATCTGGCCCCAAACTTTATATCATATTACCTCATCACCCAATGGGAACACAAGTTTCCGGTGGTCTGTGCCTTCTTTGATTGAACCGAGAAGGGGAATTACAGAATATTAGGTTGAATTTATCCTTATATAGTTTTATGATGCTTATAAGATCGATCATTTTCTTGATGATAATAATTGACATATTAAAAAACATGGTGTTTGCAAAAAACATTGTTTTTTCGAGAAAACCCGGTAATTTGACACATATCCAGGAAAAACATTGTAATTCATTTTCAACCCTAAAAAAAGTGGGTTGTTGATGCACCAGGTATAATTAGAATTGTATATACACAATTATATATATATATACTATATATCCAGTAGAAAGCCCGTTTGGGCAGCCCCTTGGACCATCTTGGAGCTTGCAGGAGCGTGGTGGAGCTGTGAGGGCTGACACTTCCATCAAGAGAATCGATGTGGGGAAGCTCAGCAAAGCTGGACTATAAAAAGCTGTGTCAAGGTCCAAGACTTCCAAGATGTCAACAGAAATTGAACGCAATTGAATTCCGATGGAGAGAGAGAGAGAGAGAATTGGAAAGAAATAGTCATGTTCTTTTGATGTTTCAAGCATTTAGAGCTATATAGGAATGGAGAAATTCTATCGCTGAAGAATGTGGTGTCATTATTTGTGTGGTCGGTGTTTCTTTCCAGTCATGGCATGTCGGCCTTTGCTGAGGCCATTGCGAATTTCGAGTTTTTGGGTGGAACAGCTCAGGGGTGTCACGCTTTTGATGGTACTGTAGAGCCTAAGCGGCTGATATACTGTATATATATATATTATATATGTATATATATATATATTATAATATATATATATATATATTATATGTATATATATATATAATATAATATATATATATTGTGAATAATTTGATATAGTTTGGAAAGATTGACAAGTTCACAGTTCATCACGGTGCCTCACAGGTCATCGCGGTTCATATTTTCTTGTGGTCCCTCAGGTGTGAACCCACATGGGCCAAATGCTGCACGGACCCTACCGCCGCCGAGAAAAACTCTAGGCAAGAAAATGCCAATGTGGTTTTTCCTTTGGAAGCCTTGAATGGAGGGAAGAGGATTTAGGCGGTGGTGGTGATAGATGGAATGTGATGGTATTGATGCTGCATCCTGTTCATTCGCAGCAGGCGGCATTCTGGCATACTGTATACGATATGCCTGGCAGTCATTGCCCACTGGTCAAACAGGAGGTACTTGACTAAAACTTGAAGCAATGCAACGATAGTGTATCACTGTATCACGTAAGGTTGCACTATTTGCCAGATGTGGGTCATTTAAGGGCAGCATATAGCAGCATGCTTTTGGATTTGTTATCCCCTTTAGAATCTGTCGAAAACAATTTCGAAATCAAGGTCCAATTTGAAGGTTCTACCCCTTACTAATAAAAGCTAGTTAACCCCGGGGTGTTTTGTTATTTGGCTAAGTTTTTCAAAAACAAAATTTGTTGATTAAGGTTTTAAATTTGCTGTTAGGGGAAAGCTTTGAAATTCAATGTTTGCCTATATTTTGATTACATAGATTTCAAAAAGGAATTTGATCGATTTTGAACACGGACATTTTAGTTTTGTCAATTATGGTTAATATTGGATTTTATTGATTTAATCGATTTTTGATATTAGAAACAAACTTTGCCCCCGAACAGTAAATACAGGATTCATTATTTAGGGGCGGGGGAGACGTATATTAGGAGGAAGGGATTACATTTTTGCATGCAAGAATTTCAACCAGTACTTGCACCCTGCAATCCCTGCACCCACAAAAAGTGCGAGATATAGTGATAGTGAGCACAAAGTGTACAGGCACGTTTTGCCGATGGTACTCCCAATGTTCAATGGCACTTGCTCGACCCTCTCCCAAAGCCGTTTGCGCCGTGGCAGGCGTCCACTTGACCGCCAAAGACGAGGAGCTGTTTAGTCAGACCTCCGCGCGGCCGGAGCTCCCAGTTGGCTCTTTGGGTCATGCGGTTCATGGCTTTGGGATGAAGTGCAGAGATTGCAAAGTGCAAAGCGGTTCTGTGTAACTATGTGAGATTCACAGTGTTTTGCTTGGGGTCCTGGCAGAGAGGGATTTTGTTGAGCTGGCTGATTTGAAATGGACACTGGACATTATTGGACACTATTGTAATTTGCCAATATTTGCCTCCGGCTGAACAGATTGGGATGTGGACATCGGTCAGGCCTGCCAGCTCAGACCCCATCCAAGGTTCTTGCGGCGCTTCGACAACCTGAAGAGAGACCCAGGCAATTTCCAAAGTCTCCCTGTTTTGATCGTGATTTCACTTCAGAGTACCGCAGCGTTTTGATTTTCAAATGCTCTTGCAGTTGCTGCCGAAAGGAATTTGCTGATTGTTCGCAGTATTTATAGCAGAGTATAGCAGTGAACAATCAGCAGCTTTACCCTTGAGGCTTGCAAAAGGCCTTGCGCAAAAATGGTGCATGGGAACGGCTAAAAAATGGCATGCGCAACCAGGAGACACACTGTGGAGCAGTTTGGAGATGCAGTTCCTACATGGGAACAACCAAGAACTCAATGGTTTAAATCATGGGAAAACATGATTTAAAAGATGTTTCAGCTGCTCCTTTGCCAAATGGATGTGACCACTGCTGTCAAGACTGGCGATGGAGAGAGACTGCCTGTTTTTTGAATGTTCACAAAGAGCATGAAAGACAAAGGCAGGTTCCCTTCAATGTTGGTGTTTGAAGGACTCCTTTGATCCAACTCAAGTTCGATTTGAGCAGCAGTGGCCAGCAACCCAAGCACTGATGATGATGATGATGATGATGATGATGATGATGATGTGGTGTAACCATCTCTCTCTATGTATATATATATATATGGTACAGGCCTGCAACCCCCCCCCCCCCCCCCCCCCC
>Ga0126342_10001352_pt1 | contig 34038 bp, 22 predicted proteins | sample Cyp1metagenome_FD_92528 | JGI IMG/M metagenome (GOLD analysis project Ga0126342, IMG submission 92528) | Coral microbial communities from Lord Howe Island, Old Settlement Bay, Australia - Cyphastrea 1 metagenome | ecosystem: Host-associated > Invertebrates > Cnidaria > Coral ...
AAGGACGTTAATACCCCCCCCCACCCCACCCCACCCCAGCGTAAACCCTCCACTGGCCAAAAAATGCATATTTTACCACGGCGAATTGTGCACCGTGGTCCAACTACATCCCATTTTCAACAGACTATGAGTTAGTGAACTATCCAAACTATTCCAAACTTATGAATCATCCTCCTTCATCAAACCTCGGTTTGGCTAGTTTGATTAGCCCCCAACAAACACGATCAGTTTCACCCACGAAAAGTTGCGGGGCTGCGCCCACACGCGCCGCAGAACAACCTGGGGGAACTCTTCGCCTTGTTGAAGTTCTTATGGCCGGACGTCATGGCCAAGGAGTCTGAGGTGCAACCGCTGCAATTGCGGATTGGTTACTATAAATTAGTGTAGTTTAATGATGTTTAATGGGGGATCATTGGGACCTAATACTAATTGTACTAATCAAGGTTTATGATTGATTAATTATATGTTAATTATAGAGGACTATGCTACGGGTACCTGGTGTCATGATGTTTAACGGGGAGATATTATAAGCTAGTCCTAATTACACCATATTATACCAGTTAAGATAATCAAGATATTGAGAGGTTTCCCGACTAACTGGGATTGTTGGTTGATAGGTTTCCCTACTATGGGTTATTACACATACTATAACCCATATCAACCAACCAGTATAATGCGATGGGATAAGGGGAATATTTTTCATGGCTCAAATATGGAAGCTTATACTTGTAAGTCGCAAATACGCTTGTTCAGCAAAAGACAAATGATCTTTCAGTGATGCTTTTATAGATGGTACATTGAGTAAATAGCGAGGTGAAATGCCAAACAGAACAGACATTTGGTCCTTGAATATCTCCATGAAATGCGGAAGAATATCAAGCCTTGAATCAGTGTCCAGTCACTGCTGCCTTTCCGCTCCGCAGATGTTCGAGAACGCCATTCAACTGCCAGAACTTCAAGACAAGGCAAGGTTGAAACATTGCAGTTTTCAGAATCGAGGTTGGACTTTGTGCTGGGTCATTGCATACATACATGCCACAAAATCAGGACATGGACTTGCGTTTTTACTTGGGTTTTGATATGATCAGATTGTCTTGCTGTTCAGCACTTTCCAGATGTGTTTTATTTCAAGAACCACCCAGAGGATTCAGACGATGGTCTGTCCATCTGACCGTTTGAAAATCGAACAAAGTGGCTCAGGAGGTCTACATTATATAGCCCTTTTTTTACACATGATACTAAAAAGAGGGATGACTTTAATAGCACAAGGTATTGGCTAGATTTTGGTCAAGCAAAAAAGTACAGGGTATATCTCAAAAAAGGATATCCCCAAAATCTGCTTGCTGATCATGTTTCGGTTTCAAACTGGGGATACTCCATGTATTTGGTGATGCACATCCCACATGTAAACCAAGGCAGGATAAGGCAGGTACATATCCACATCAAAGGATATGGTCATACGGCCATGAATAGTGATTGATGAACCTGGACCTAAACCATATATAATCAATATATACATATATACACATGATTATACATATTAAGCTGGCTATATATATATTTACATATATATATACAATATCCCATTATATATCCACTATATATATATATATCTATCCCAATGTATAGCCATTCCATTCCCATTATTGAATCCCCACCAGGCCATGGATGAGACAGCAAAGGCGAAGGTGGATCACATCTTGGTGCCATGGCAGCGAAAATGGCAGCGAAAAGGTGGTGAAACAACAGCGAAAATGGCGGGGAAATGGTGGGTTCAAGTAAGGAAAATGCTGGTTTAACATGTTTGAAGCAAAGAACATGGGAGTTAAAGTATCAAAATGTGGGTGAACTGTCAGTACTTCAACAACCATGGATTGCATTGATGTTGTGTTTTTTTTCCTACTGCTGGTTGATGAATGCAAGGGTCATTGACAACCACCGGGCAAATGATGACAACGCTATACCAAAATGAGGAGATGGGTCAATATATTCTACAACTATCATTTTCCCCAGGAAATCATATTTGATATATAGTTTGTTTGCAACATATTTTTTTGTTTAACGATCCACTGGAAGATCTGTGTTGAGAAACCCAGTTTTCTCCGTCGCCTTGAGGTGCAAAAGATCCGACACATCTTGGTGCTGAGCTGAGTCGGGTTTTCGGTGTCCGGCAGTGACCAGAAATTCGTGTATTGGATATATAGAACTATAGAACTCACAAAGTGTTTGAGGAGATTGTTGGATATATCCAGTATTTAACACAGTATCCATTATAACAATGGATTGGGAGATTTATAGATGTTCGAAAATCTAACAACAGTTTTTTTGAATCCAAGGATGGCGAGATTGTTGGATGTATGCGATTCCGGGAGAAATTGCAATGGGAATAGTATTGCTAAACAGTTTGTATTTGGCCATGGATGGTGCAGGGCAAGCATCTCTTGGCAGTTGCCAGATTCTTGTTTTGGGTTATGATTCACAAGAATTATCAAACATGGAGATGTGATGTTCGTCAAGCATCTGGCCATTGATATTTTGGAGCATCTTTTTGAGGCCAAGGATGGTAAGAATCTCGAAATCGCTGAGTAGCTGAGGAGGCTAGATATGCGTATAGATCAAAAGTGAGCACCTCAAGATTGGCTAGATATTCTTAATGGATCTTAATAGATTATATCAATGAATCAAGGCACTTTTCTTAACATTTTTTTCGGATTGGATGCATTCACTTTTAGAAAGGGACCAACAAACCACCAAGTATTCAACTCCATACTTACATCAATAGAGTCTGTTCCGTTAAGTTTGGGGATATTCACCTGGGTCTTATCTTTTTTGTGCAGACTGTAGGTACAAGATTATACCAGATGTTGTTTTCACAGTCCAGCTATTATGCCAACTCCAATGTTGAAGGTGAAATACGGAGATACTTGACATGACCTAATAACCAAGAAACACAGGAATTTCACCAGCAACATGGTGGCAAGATGTGGATAAACCTCGGTTGAGCACTTCAATACTTGATGTAATATACACCAGATGTTCCCATTTTGAGACACACCCAAGTGCAAGGAATCACCATGTTTCCCAGTTCCCAATTTGCTATCAGTTGAAAAATAATCATCAGTCCAATATTGTGGATAATTAACCATCCCCCAACTAACATAGAGCCTCATAGAGCCTAAGAATCATTATATACATATATACTTTGTAGGAGGTGTGTAATTTTCCCAACTCATGGCAGGGCATGGTGATGCTCCGTCGACGAAAGGAGGAGGTGAATTGAGGGCTGGATTTGATGATTTGTGCGTTGGGCGTGTTTTTTGTGACATGCAATAGGTGGGGGAAGATTATGGCGTAAGATTTACTATACTCAATGCAACCCCTAAAATTGGCATGGTATTGGATCTATATTCATAAATTGGGATCCCATCATTTAGAGGTGTTTTCCAGCATTGTTGCTCCTCCCTTTTTTTCCAGTTGAAAAATAGAGACCCACATCTTCCCCAACATTTTTTGCTGCCAGTCACTCTTTCCTAACATCCACCCGGTAAGACGCGTCGTTCCGAAGGTGATTCGGCTGCCGCGCAAAATCTTCCACGACGTGTGGCTGCCGTCCACCCCATTGCAGGTCCCTCTTTGGGGAAGGGATCTATCGGGGCATCTGGGCATCGATCGGAGTTAACATGGGTTAACTGACTTGGTTCCATTGCCATAGGCCTAATATCTGACCCATGGCGACGAATTAATTGTTGGCTGCTGATCCATGTGCAAATTGTGTAAACATCCTAGGAGTGACCGGGTGAACATCTAAGCAGCGGCCAGTATTCTAAAGCCTAAAATTGGCCTTGAAAAGCCCACCGAAATTGCATCAACGGTTTTCAAGAGGAACCCAGGATTTGGATTTTTGATATCTGAAAAATTCACAGACCACGGAAAGTCTGGATTGGAATGACTTGAACATGCGTCAACTTCAACCACAGCCTTGGTAAGACTTGAAATCACATGAAAGGAGATGTGGACGGGACTTGCCAGGTGAGTTGGTACAAGAGAATCTTGCAGTTGCAGAAAGTCTCCATGTCTCGAGGCTACAGAACAGCGGGGGCAGAATGGGTTGATTTGAAAATAGGGGGTTTACCCCAACAAAAATGCAGTTCCAATCTGGAAAATGGATGAACATGGATGAACATGGGAACAGACCAATAGATTTGGGGGTATTGTCGAATCTGAAGATTTTCACCTAGTTAGGATGATGTAAATCCATCTAAATCCATGAAAATCCCATAAAATATGATAAAATCACCCCAGTTGGGATCAGCAGTTGACTATCCTCTCATATTTTCTCGGAAAAAGTTGGAATGTTCCATTGGCAATATGAAATTGCCAGAGGGTCACGGTTATGGCAAAGTCAAAAGAGATAGAACCACATAGGAGCTGGTAAGTATGAGGTGAACTATTTTATTCTCATAGTTCTGTTCATATACAGACATAATATCATCAATATGATATGTAAGGTAAGATCTTGAACAATGTTGCTCCAACCTATCGTGGGTAAATGAGTTCCACAGGGGGGGTTGAAGTTTTGACAATTTACCACTCTCGCCAGACATGCGTGCGCTGAAGAAGCTCTTGGCACCTTGGCTGCTGGAACCGTGGTGAATGGTTGGTGGATGGGCAATAGTTAATATACCCTCTGGTAATGAAAGGTGGCAGTGAAAATTCCAGCATTTATAGATTAATTTCTCATTATCTACAACTTGAAACCTCAATGCATATAGGGCATTTTATACACATTAGCATCATTGCCACGTTTGATTACTGGAGGCTAAACGTTGCTAGCTGCTCCTTTGTTTTCTGGATCAACCTTAACGAATGCACATCAGAAGTTATGGGATATCCAAGGTTGGCCATTCCCCAAAAGCAGCATTGCCAAGGCCGAGTGGCTCCCATCTATAAGTGGATGATAACCATGGGTTATCAGTGGGGATTACCCCATTTATAGATGGATAAGCCCATTTAATCACTAATAACCATGGTTATCATCCTCTTATAGATGGGGTAATTCACTATTAACCACTATTAACCATGGTTATCACCCACTATTAACCATGGTTATCACCCACTATTAACCACTATAACCATGGGTTATTCACCACTTATAAAGTGGGGTAAACCCCAAAAAACGCGAAAAGCGCCGCGGAAACCGCAACAAGGTGCGCCTCCGCAGCGTGACGTGCCATCCGCGCACTGCGGTGGCCAACAAGGTGCGTTTCGGGCCGTGCGGGGGGAAAATGGCCCACAGTGCCATGGGGGAATGGCCCATCGAAATCCCATGATATCCCATGAAATACCATAGCAATGGTATAACGTAGTTCCATAGCAATGAAATACCATAGAAATACCATAGAAATACCATAGAAATCCCATCGAAATACCATAGAAATCCCATAGAAATCCCATGAAATACCATAGAAATACCATAGAAATCCCATAGAAATCCCATGAAATACCATAGAAATACCATAGAAATACCATAGAAATACCATGAATTCCATGGTATTTTTTCCATCATACATGAAATATCGATTTTCCATGGCAATGTTAGTAGCTTCATGGTCCTGTCCCAAAGGTCCCACACAAAACCAGCGTTTCCAGGAGGACCGTGATTATTTGGTGTCCTTTGGCATCACCACACAGGAGGAGCTGGTCTTAGACCATCCAAGAACCATTGATCCTGGGGAAATATCCCTCGGTTCAAATACAGTTGTTGAGATTTTATAGTGATTTTTATGGGATTTTCTAGTGATTTTATAGTGATTTTTATGGGATTTTATAGTGATTTTATAGTGATTTTCTAGTGATTTTATAGCGATTTTATAGTGGTTTTCTAGTGATTTTATAGTGATTTTATAGTGATTTCATAGTGATTTTCTAGTGATTTTATAGTGATTTTCAGGGATTTTCATGAGATTTTGATGGGATATGAATGAGAGAAATGGAGGCTTAATGGGATAATTTACCCTGTGGGAATCGAACATGGTTCGATGGTTTTCCCAGCGATAGAGTTCCCCCTTGATATTGGAGTTCCCATGGCCGACTTCGATTAGCAGGGGGATGTACCTGTGTGTTACTAATGATTTTTGTGCCATAGCCATGGTATCTGAGGGAATATGATGAGAAACTGGGATGAGTCCAGGACCCTGCCGCGTCTCCGGTCTGTTGCCAACAGTGCATTACCATCAGTGGAAACGCAGAGATGCCACGTTGATCTATGCAGAGATGACTTCGTGGTGGTCGAATGGGAGACATCCGACTTTTTACTTCATCAGTTTCAGCAAACCCGTTTTTCACGATTTTGAAAGCAATGAAACAGAAGCAGGTAAGGTAGGTTCAACCTAAATTTTGAATTTTGGGAAGACGGTTAGCTGTTGTAACCCGGGATCCCCTTCGCCTTTTCCCCTATGTGCCTCGCAAGTTTCTCACATTGATGTTCCTTCACTTTTCTTATTCTTGTACCATTTTTTCCCTAAGGTTTTTTTTTGCCATCCTTCCTCTTCTATTTTTTCCAATTTTATTTCCTGATTTCCAGTAGGTGCCTGGAAAAGGAAAACATAACATTAGACCATATTAGACCCTTCATTTATAGAGGGTTGTTGGTGTATGTATTCTGTATTGTGTTCTTTACAGATACTGCTATTTTTTTTTCGATGGGTAGCATATATATATACATACATATATAATATCATATATTTATGATATATATATATACACGTACATATATAAATACATATATAACCATTGTGGTATATCCCCAATGCAGCAAGAATCCTCTGACCCCGGGATCCGCCCTTCCACAGGAGTTGGATCGGCTCTGCCAGCCCGAGATCAGCGAAGAGGTCCCAGCAATGGCCATGTTTTGGGCCGTCGGGAGGGGGTGGCCCGGTAGGAAGTATAAGTTGGTTTATAAATAGGTGAACTTACTAGGGTTACTAGGGTTACTAGTTTTGTTGGAGATTAGAACTATGATAATATACTTTAATGTGAAATTCAGGGTTCATAACTATAGGGTTTGAAGGTTCATACCCAGGGTTTCTGGAGATTAAAACCAGCCATGCTGTGCGGCCCCTGGCAGTGAAACATGGCCCTATGGAGGTTTTAAATGCGAAAACCAGCGGACTCAATGGTTGGATTTTACATTGCCATGTTTGATTACCAGAGGGTAGGTTGACTCTTATTGACTCTTGGTTTTATGGCAATTATAACACCATAAAGTGTAACAGTTGTGGCGATAAATCGAGGTTAATACAGCAATTTTTACCTGGGGGGAAGCATCTTGTGGGAGATGCTTCCAGGAAGGTGATTTTCAGAAAGTTGATGATTGGATATGATATGATCAATGGTTGGCCTCGAGCAGATGATATGTGCTTGAAATCTGCATTGTTTAAAACATATAAACTGGAACCAAGCGCCAAAAACACGTCGTAAGATACATGCTGTGCTACCTGGGCTAGATGGGGAAGAGATTCGTGACCTACATTTGGGTAATTTTCAAGGTCCTAATGGGCATATATTCTGGTTGGTGGTTTCAAACATGAATTTTATTTTCCATTTCATATATGAGATGTCATCCTTCCCATTGACGAACTCATATTTTTCAGAGGGGTAGGTATACCACCAACCAGATATATAGATGATTTACCCATTAACCATCATTAATCATTAACCATCATTAACCTGGAGCATCTGGGCTGAAAAACTGGGCGCCCGGCTTGGTGAGATTTCTTGTGATCCTAGATCGTGATTCCGGTGATCCCGACAAAAGGGACGTCCCATTTGGGATTTGGGATGGCGCCTGGAAAACAAGATCAGCAAACATTAATATCCAATGGTTGGACTGATATATAATGGTTGGATATTAATATATAATATACCATTGGTGGATATTAATATTGGTAACATAATGGTAACAAACATTAATATCCAACCATTATTATAGGTATAGGTGGACTGACCCTAGTTTCCGTTACCAATGGGTATGTAAAACTGGTTGGTGGTGACTGGAACCATGGACTTTTATATGACTTTCCATATATTTGGAATGTCATCATCCCAACTGACGAACTCATATTTTTCAGAGGGGTGGCTCAACCACCAACCAGACATTTTCGTATCTATTTATATTGCAACCTGATCAACCCTGATGAATTTCCATCTCGTTTTTTGTCTGATGAATTTTGGGTATGTGGGTTGGTTACCTCTTTGAACAACAACATCGCAATGCAATGAATTTTAATGCAAATCGTCCTTTAACCATGATTCTGTGTATTTCAAATATATAACCTTTTAGACTCCTTTGTTGAAGGGGTATAGGCAATGACAGGCAAAAACCCCTCTCTCGGCTTGAACTACTCCATGCTACGGATCGGCCTTTGGGTGGTTTATGGAACATGTTCCTATCCGACAAACCATTCAACTTAACAAACAAATGGGGGTTTCCTAAAATAAAGGTAGCCCAATAGCTGGATGGTTTGTAATGAACAATTTATTTCTATAAATGGATGATTTGGGGGTACTTCTATTTTAGGAAACCACCAAATGAGGTTATGAGGTTATGAGTCATCAACAATGGGGGTTTCACTACCAACCAGCAAGCCGGGATCGTTTAGCCAGCACGGCAGGCTCAATCAGAAAACATTCATTCAGCAACAATAAAATCAGGGAGTTGATGAACCAATACACCTGGTGGTTTGAGCAGACATATCCACAAAAAAGTGGGGCTGATGTTTGATTCTATAAGATTCTATAGTCGTATGATTGTATGATTTTTAGTAAGGTGGTTGTTTGTGTTGGAAATGGTGACTGAATTCCACATCTATTTCAATGGTAACATATGGTAACCTTTACGCATCTTCATTTCAAGGGTCGCATCCCAGCCATGGATGAAGCATTACCTGTCGGTCATCGGCAACTTCGGCCGACTGCAGGGGCCACCCAGGACTTAGAAATGCAGATGGGGATGGCGATGATCAAGAGGGGAAGAATTATCATAGTACCCATCCATAAAATATCATTATGCACCATGTTTTAATATGTTTTAATCAGTAAATCATCTTTGAAAAAGGGCCATGTTCAATGGTTTCATAATGTTTCATCCATAATCTCTGGGTAAATTGTGAAGTGAGAAAGTCACGTAGTGTGAAGGGGGCTTCAACAAATTGACCCACCAGCATGGGTAAATTGTAATGATTCACTAGCCGAGACTGAAAAGTTGGGCCATTTTGGGATCTGACCATCACTATAGAGGGAGAACAGCAAGGTGATTGATTGCAAATAATCCGATTATTTATCTGGATTTCAGAAATACCCAGAATGATGGTATGTGCCGGCCAAAAGATGGATTGTATAGCCATATTGGTGGATGGCCATCAGTCGGTTAACAGGGATTTATATATCAATTGTAAGGGTTCCCATTATGAGATGGATGACCATTCCTGTTTTCGGGGTGATTTTGATCATATTTGAAGCACAGCTGTGTCATCCTGCGTCTATCCACAGACAGCCCCGGCAACGATGATATCCCGGAGTGATGGGAGGGATTTCACTTTGGTGAAATTGGACAATTGACCATTAAACAGCGTGCTTTTACCAAGTGAAACATTGGAATCCCGCAAGAAACAGCCCCAAGGGTCCTTGACGTAGTTTTGCCCCACTACCAAGTAGGGTCTATGCATCCCGGACAGGGGATATGTAGTGGACATAAATATTGACAAACCAGTCATACCATCCAACAAGCCAACATAAATATGGAAAAAAACACACTTGTAGATCATTTTGATAGCCAAACCCACAGAGTTCCATAGCTATCTTAGTGGATCCACGTGTGAAGCTTGGGAGTGGTGAAAAAGTGGTCCAAGTATGAGCAAAGTCTATTAGTCATAGTTGGAATGGTATTACTCCATTTTTATTGGAAGTATTACTGTATTTAAAAGAAGATAATAGTAGAACATGAGTCGCGTGAATATTTCCATAGCATGCTTCCAATCGTCGATTGGATTATTAACATACCGTCGAATCGGGAAATCGAAATCGCTGAGAAATCAGGAGCAATCGAGTGGATTATGAAAACATTGCTCCGATGTGAGAAACCGGAGGATACAGACAGGATCTATAAAGGAAGGTACTTTGCTGAGTTGCTGCAGTCCATGGCCACTGTTTCTGTGAGTTTAGCTATGGAAAATAGATGACAACTCCTCATTTAGAGATGACTTACATTGATTTACATATAATTTACAGACTTACCTTCAAATCCTTCAAACAAGTGATTTCCAAGAGCTATATATATATATATAGTATTAGAATGTATTAGAATGTATTAGATTACCATAGGATAACTGCGGTAACCACTGCTAACTTTATCTCAAGGTCGCGCTGGCGCCTGGCGCTGGACACCTTCCACCGCGCCGGAAGAAGCTCCGGCGTGCTGCGTGGGGCGCTGCTGGGCGCGCTGAGTCGAGGAGATGGGGAAAATGGTGGAGCCCGTGATCAGTGAATCTGGATATATCTGACTATCTCTCCAACCGACTGGATGTAGCTATATGTCATAATATCTGATTATATCCAATTATGTTTTCCATTTATATTCCATTTAATCCTTTGGTTTTTGGCTATAAATGGAAAACAACCATAACCAGCATTTTTTTTTTTGACTACAGACTGGCGGTGATTATATCTGGCTATGTCTGGATATATCTGGATGAATGGAGATTCAAGATGTTTTAACATGTTTTACTAGCAGAAATGGGATGAACATGGTGAATTTGCGTAGCCACAAGATCCATCGACAAAGGGACATATCTTGTCATAAGTACCAGCAGCATCTTATCTGCTGTCAGAGCTCAAAGTCTTGCCTCAAGGTTAAATGATCGAGTGTGATTGTAGCTCTATGTAGCTCTCTATAGAGTAGTAGCTTACATCAACTGTAATAAGGATCGCCTTTCAGATGCTATTCATGTCGCTACTCATGTCGCTATTCATGTCGCTACTCATGTCGCCATTCATGTCGCTATTCATGTCAGCTATGACTGCTTGCAGATGCTGATCATGCAGGGGAGCATGACTTGGCACGTGCTACCCTTTGAATGCATTTTCCAAAAAGCAGACGATAGTCGGAATTTCGAGCATCGAAGCTGAAGTAGTTGCCAACCACAGCGTCGGAAGTTGTTGCAGCCGAAGTTTGCATTGCTTGTTCACGTTTTTCCTCAGTATATATTAAATGGCATTCGGATGGGCATTCGGATGGGGGACCAAAAATGGGTTTTACCAGGCAAAATTTTAGACGGTTGAAGTAAGAAGAATTGGGACTTATCCAATTTGAGATTGCAAAATGATGCCCCCAGGGGGGGTTCATCAACAACCCGAGGGAATTCGGAAAAACCTTGGTGAAGGGTGGGTTGATTAAGCGACAAACTTGGGATTCTAACCTGATCCGTTAAACAATAAACAATTTTGATTCAACCAAAAAAAATATGAGTTATAAACAAAACATATTGGGACTAAATATGACTTCACCAAGCAACATGGGAAATTGACTAGACCAAGCAACACTGGGGTTTGACCAACCAAAACTGGGTCAGTGGGATATCATCAAACGTGGCATGATCCTCCAATGCTGCTCAGCACGACAGGTTTGGGACATGGTATATACGTTAGGTTAATTGTATTGGCTTCTACTATAGTTACATTAGTTATATAATTATACTGTATATATTTATGAGATATGTTAGCTGGAATTAGTTGGATTACTCTTAAACTGATTTATATATTTCTGTTTGTTCATATATATATGTATGTATATATGGTAATTATTTATTGTATTTACCAGCGAGTTGAGCTGCCGCGGAAGGAGAGCAATGGCAGAGAGCTCTCCAATTCCTGAAGGAAACCAGGTGTCCGCGCTGCGCGTGGATGATTTCTCCGTTGGGTGGATCAAAGGCATCATTGATCATTGTTTGGGGTGTGTTACAGTAAGTGACATTAAAAGGTAAAGTTACATTTCAATTCATACAATCCGTCAATATCAATAGCATCAATCATGTTTCTCTATTTCTATATATTTCTACATGTTTCTATATGTATAGCAGTTGTATAGCATCTAATATCAAATATACAATCAAGTTTTTTCAATATCATGTCAATCAATATCATTATAAGCAAAAACATATATACCTAATTATACCTATATTGATTGTTGTATATCATATATACCTATATATACCTTATATAGCTTTAAGTGATCATGTTTCCAGCTTCAGTTCTACGATATTCGTTTGGTCACCAAAACAATGCCATCTGGATCTCCCAAGTCCGGCTGAGCAGGTTCGAAAACGCTGCTTGATGGGTTCCTAGGAAAATCAATTGCAATGAATTGGAATATTGGTATGATGTTCAATCATGATTATGGTATGATTTATTGCAATAAATCGGAAAATAATGGAAAATCATCCCATCATTTCAAGAATGTGTATAGGTATATTTTTCATGTTTTGTTGTGTTTTAATTGTCAAAGGTATGGTGATGCCATGAAGACATGATGGTGAATGATAAGTTTTTCTGGGTCATATTACCAATATTTTTGGGATCATCATAGTCCATGAACTGACAATCCCAATTAGATATGATTATAGAATATTATAGATTAATGATTTTCCAATATTACCCAACAGGTTGTTGACTTAAGCCGAAAGGAGCAACCTTCAAACATCATCACGACAGCACTGACTGCTTGAGTTGGGTTAGATCTACCTGCTGAGCGTAAGATTAGGGTAATCAATGGCTAGATCCCAATGATGGTGGGTAAACCATTCTGAAGATGTTAAGATAGTCTCACCTACAAAAAAGGACAAACATCATGAGCATCTATGTCCAGATGGTTAATATGTAATAATATGTAACTGGGTTCCAATTGGCCATGCAAAAACGACCCTTCCATCCACGGTATTTCAGCGGGCCATAAACCCGTAGGCAGCAGCGCATACCGCGCGGGTACTCAGCAACTCCGAAAACTGTTGGTGGTTTGTACTTCAAAAGCTGTTCAAAGATTGAATTCACCATCAACAATTGAAGAATACTGAAAACACATGTGAAACAACTTTGACTGGTTGGTGGTTTGGAACAGCCGTGTGGCCCAGACTTACCAGCAGTGCGGCCGTTCCTACCGACCCTGGGCTGACCGTTTCACTCCTATCTTGCCATGACTAGGACCTATCCCATGGACTTTGCGTTGCTGGACAATGGAGCGACAATAGACATCGTTTGCCGGTTGGTTGTGTTTGACCATGAACATGAAGCACACCTGATGAGGGTCACCAACACCAAGCAACTGTTTCACTTTGATGGTTTGCTGACTGAAGGGTATGATTCCTACACAATTTTTGGTGCTTGCATGCTGCAACAATATCCGGTTCCTAAGGTGGCTGCCAAGTCTCATACCAAAGTTTTGGGGCATGAGAAGTTAACCTGGGATAATTTGCACCGCACCATTGACCTTTGTGCAGGGTTTGGTGGTCTCTCACAGGGAGCAGTCGCGGCTGGTTTCGAAGTGTCTGTGGCAGTGGATGCTAATGAGAAGATGCTAGAACTCTACTCCCAAATTAGTGGTGCACCAACCATTCATGGGGACTTTGGGGACAAACAGGTTTTACAAAAGATCTGGAGTGTGTCAAAGGGAGCCAAAGTCCTGACATCGGGTTTCAGCTGCCAGCCCTTTTCCCGTTTAGGGGATGAACGAAGCCATGAAGATGCCAGAGCATCCTGTTTACCGAAAACCCTGGCCGCTGCTTTCTATCTCCAGTCTCAGGTCATTATTCTGGAGTGCGTTTCACCAGCTGGCCAGGACAATTTTGTACGGGAAGAACTGAAGCATTTTCAGATGTGCACAGGTTTCACCTGCTCTCACATTGACCTCCGCTTGGATGCAGTTTGGCCCTGTAGGCGACAGCGTGCATGGTGGCTGCTCACCGCGCCAGAGCTTGGACCCATTGAAATGCATCCGTGGTCACCATTGACCAATGTAGGGCAGGTAAAGCAAGTCATCCCCTCAATACTTTTGTGGGCTGAAGAAGATGAAAAGGAACTCACCCTTGATGCCACTGAACTTGAGGCATTTGGCATTGACACCAATGACCATGGTAGAAACATGCTTAATGAAAACGGAGTTGCACCATGTGCGTTGCATGCATGGGGAAGCCAACTTAGACCATGTCCATGTGGATGCCGCCAATACCCTCTTTCTGCCTCTAGGTTAGCTGCCAAGGGTTTGCATGGATGCTTGGTGAGGTCTGCCAGCCGAGAAGATGGGCATTCCACTATCCGCCATATACACCCAAATGAAGCAATGTGCCTTAATACTATGGACCCAGTCTTGGACTTCCAGGCTTGCCCACGACTTGTCCTGTCTGCCGTAGGTCAAATTGCTGCCCCCCTACAAGCGCTTTGGGTGTTTGCTTTTGTGGTTGCCAAGTTCTCCATGTTGATGGGTAGAGAACATCATTTTGACCCTGATTCACAGATCCAAGCTTATCGCTCATGGGTATTGATGAGGAGTAGAAAGGTCTGGAAACCGATGCATGAGAACATTGACGATACCAAACTGTTGGCCATGGTTCGTTTCTGGGAGACCCAACATGACTGGTCTCTTGAAGAACTCATGTACCCGCCTAGATGGAAAGGGGCGATCCCTGCCCCCCTGAGCATTGCAGCAATCCTGGATCATTTGATCCGCACGCAGCTGCCCGAAGTGCCAGTGACAGTCCCTGATGCTGACCTGACTCCTACCCCATGGTATGAGTGCCCTGCCATTGTTGATGATGACACCACGGAAAGTTGTATGTACTGTGATTCATGCACTGTCATTTTTGAAGGCACCGGTGACTCACCCATTCGGTTTCAGCCAAAGTGTAGCTCCACGGTTGGTGACTTCATTCATGCACACCAAAAGCTGGTTGGACAATTGCAGGTTGACGCTATCAAGATGAATGGTATGCCAATTGCACTGGATCATGTGATGGAAGTGGGGCAAATCATTTGCATCACACTCATTGCTGAGGTTGACACTTGCAGTAGTGAGAAGATGCCAGTTTCAGAAAAGGAAGGAGTTTCACCAACCATTGAATGGAAAGTTGATCCCATTGAAGACGTGCCAGTGGCTTCACCGCCGAGGAAATCCGTGAAGTATGATGTTGGGGAATGTCTCATTCCTCACCCATCACAAGTTTCGGAAGACCAGTGGCTTGATGCTGGCCCACTGTTAGGGTTGAATGGTGAACAATTCCTTTGCCTCAAATCACCCACAATCAATTCACCCCAACAATTGTGGTCGGTGCGGCGCCAGTTCCTCAAAGTGAATGATCGTTTGGGTGTTTTGGAAAGGCAGGCTGATTTCTGGGCAGATGATGAAATCCGTTTTCACCTTCACAATTTGGTCAATTGCTCCAATGAGATGTTTCCTAAGAAAGGGTTGAAAGCTCCTTCACTTTTGGTTTTGGATCCTCTTCTCATGACCACTTGGATTCAAGGCAAGGGTTTTGATTGTGAATGTTGGGCCAAGGAACACTGTGAAGTTTTCCGTGATTCAGTCTCCATCATCACGGTTGTTTTAGTTGACCAGCATTGGATCCCTGTTTTCATGACACCTGTCAATGACACCTTGCAAGTACACACGTGGGATAGTCCTACGGCCAAACATGAGGGACTCGAAGCGTTGACCCTCAGGCTTGCACGGGCCCTTGGATTCAAAGATCGCTTGATTTGTAGAGAGCAAAGACTGTTCTTTTCATCCACACTCTGTGGAGCGCTGGCCATCACGTTTTTGAAGAGTATGATTTTTGGGAGCATATTGCCCACTTCTCCTGAAGAGGCGGCGTATGTCCACAGCCAGATGCGACACCAATTCATCCAACTGATCACACCATGCCAGATTACCCGTCGTCCATGGGTGTGGGGAGCTGGTGATCGTAGTACCTCCCAACCTGGGTTGGATTTACAGGCAATTTCGGTCTCCAGAGATGAAAGAATTGACTTGATGAACCAACATGGTTTTGCAATGGCTGACGATGAAATTCGGTTTCACATCATTCGCCTGGTCACTAATCAACCACAAAGAGTCAATTGGCGTGGCACGTTTGCTTTCCTAGAACCACTGGTTTTCACATGTTGGGAAAACATAGGGCATGTCATAGCCGAAAAGTGGGCTGAAAGTCACCCCCATGTGTATGATGATGGACAACACGTCGTCACAGCAGTTGCAGTGGACGAACACTGGCTTCCTCTATGGTTGGCGCCTGATGGCCAGATGCTTCAGGTCCATACTTTCAATGATGAATATGCCAGTCGAGAACGCATTGAAAACATCCTGCTTGCACTTGCCAGACGGTTGGGGTTTAGAGAGATGACCTTGCACCGCATACCCAAAGTGGTACATGATGACACCAAATGTGGAGCCTATGCCATGGCCTTCCTCGCACATGTTATCACCAGAATGCCATTGCCGTTGACCAAACAAGAGTTGCACACACTTCACACCAACATGCGTGCTTCATTTGTTGCACATCTCTATGGGGTTGCCAGTACACCGAAACCCGTGGTTTGGGGTAATGGACCTCCGAGGGTGCCAGATACCCATGCAGTTCCAGCTAGTGGAAGCGCCTCTTCCAGCCAGGGACCAAGGGAATCCGGGCCACTCCCTAGATTGCCCGAAGATGTACAGCGAAGCCAACATGTGCACATGCAAACAAGGGAATCCGGGCCACTCCCTATAATGCCCGATGAAACTGAGCCTGATAGTTCAGAACAACAAGACTCCGCGGACTCAGCCGCATCTGCTTCATGTGAGGAAAAGGAACCATCCAACTGGTGCTGCTTTGGACAAGACAAAGCCGAGAGCATGGCTTGCTGGCCAGTATTTTCGATGTTTTGCACATGCCCAGCTGCGTTGCCACCTAGTGAGGAACGTTCACACTTACGTCAGCAGAGACTTGCTGCGGTCACGTCCCATGGACATGCAATGGCAGACGATGAGATTCTGTTTCACCTTGAACATGTGCTGGAATTTCACCGTAGGATCCCTACTTCCAGTCAAGAGGTTGTCCGCCAGTTTGTCCATATTCCCCCCCTGACTGTTGCGCATTGGCTTGCTGGAAACCTTTTTGAAATCCGCAAATGGCAGGATGAGATTCAATTGCGCCAACACATGTGCCATGTAATCTTTGCTGCATGTCTTGACCAACACTGGATCCCCTTTTGGCTTTCACCTAAGGAACATGCGTTGCATTGCCATACCTTTCATTTCCATGATGTGGACACCAGTGGTATTGATGCAGCCTTGTTTGAGATGGCAGCTGACTTGGGACTGGACTGTGTCATTCACAGGGTCCCCACTCCGATCCATGAGACAGGTTTGTGTGGAGCGATGGCCCTTAGTTTCCTTGCGCATGTGGTGCTTCGTACTCCTTTGCCACAAACTGACCAGCAATTGAGGGACAGAAGTTGGAAAATGAAACAGAAGTTTGCTGACACAATTGACCATAGACCCCCTACAGTGCCTCACCTGTGGGGGTGGAAAGGAGGATGGGAATCCAGGCCACTCCCTATAATGCCTGATGACCAAGGGTGTTCACCTACTGCCATTGACCAGAGTGCCAGCCCAGGGCCCTTGTTCCCTGACATTGGTAGGGTACCACCTGCATTGCAAAGGACTGGAGAAGCTATTGGCTCCGATGAGATGGCTTTCCACCTTGACCAATTGTCAGCCAAATGTCGCCATCCGGTTTGGACGGAAGTATGGAACCTCCCCACTGAGGCAGCGGTACAGAAAACCAGAGACATGTTGTCGGGCCCAGCTTTGACGTGCATTGCTGTGTTACAAGAGAACCATTGGATTCCGATGCTGATTTCCCAGTGTGGCAGTCTCACTTGGATTTTTGTTGAAACCAGTCGGTTTTCAGCACGGTTGCAGCAAGAACTCAGTGTAAAGGTAGTTGAAACTCCCAGGCACACGACAGACACCTGTGGTGCCAACACACTCTACATCATTGCGACCGCCATGGGTTTTAGCCCAGTGACATCTGACCTGGTCAAGTTGCATCATTTGCTGCGAGCCAATTTTGTTGAGAGCAAGGATACCAACCCCGTTTGGGGTTTTGGACCATCCGGTCAATTGCTGCGAAACCTTGCTGAGGAACTTCAAAAACATGGGGTACCTGCGGCTGTTTCTGAAACCCGTGCCAATGATGCTATTAAAGCTTTGGGCAGTGAACAGGTTGCCACTGCCCTGTCTCACAGACAACCTTGGCGCCAGCTGAAAGCATTGGGTAACAACATGAAGTTTCACTTCCTCTTGCCTTCAGAGTTGGAAGATGCCATCAAAAACAACAAAGGCAAGGCGGTAGGAGGTAAAGGTAAAGGGCAGTCGAAGGGGAAAGCCCCGAATCACCTTTCCAGTGATCTTGATCCCCACAAGTTGCAGATTTTGGATGGAACATTCATGGCCTTGTCTCACCCAGTTCCCCAGATTCAGGTTACACAGATTGGCCCAGTGAGTAGCGGAGTGGTGATGATGTCGCTTCAAGAGGCTGAACCATATTTGAAAGCAGGCCAAGGAGTTTCGCAAGAGCCACTTGCCCTGGCTGTGCTCAAAAAGCCAGGTATCACCATTGCCACAATGTTGCCACACACAGAGGTCACCATCCCTTGCAGATGTACGCTGGATCAGGAACCTGTCCTGGTCGACGCTGTCTTAGTCCAAATTGGCAGGGGTCATGTTGAAAAGTCGGTTGGTACTGCAGTTGTACAAATTGACACCCTGGACGTTGTCACGTTGAAGATCATGGTTTACCGTGATGAGCTTCAAGGTGATTGGGAAGAGTTTTGCCAGGCGCCCATACGCCACCTTGTTTCACTCCTTCCAATGCTCAAAAGATGCCACAGTGAGAAGTGCGACTGCCCCAGCTGGCACAACCCTGACAAACTTGAAGTCCGAGACCCTATCCTGGATGTCTGGCGGAGGCAATACCTACGATCAGGGTTTAAGCAGTGTCCACCACCCAAAGCTGACATCTTCTCAGTTTGCATGAGAATACCCCAATGTATTCTGGAGCCAATTCTTGCATCCAGTGGGAATGTCGGCGCATACTGTGAACCGAGGACAGCTGACGGTAAGGAGATCCTTACTGATTATACAGTTGTGTGGACTCCCAAACACACTCTTCAAGAAATGCAGCATCTGATGAGAACGAACCCTGCGGTCATGGGCCTGGCCCGATTAGGTGAACGTAGAGGTCTCCGGGTACGAGCTGCTCAGGCGAAACATCTTCACCAGCAGGTCCGACCGGATTCGGTATTCCTGCCCTAGGGCCCCAAATGCCAGTTCACCGTAGGACCAATGCCATATGGTGTAGACCGACAAGCTGTGGGCAAAATCTTGGCACAAGCAGGATGGCAATGCCGCCCAGTACAACCAACCACACCATGCCCAGGTCGTGGTGCGATGTGGATCGTTCACGCAACTGAGGAGCCTTCATCCGGACTACGCATGGGGAAATTGTCATTTCCAGACAGAAGCAAGATGTCAATGGACCTTCCACCCGTCAGGTCACTGTAGGTTCTGCCACTACTCTAGCTCTGTGTGGAGCCCAAAGTTCTGCCATGATGCCTGAAGCTGACCCATGGAATAAAGGGGATCCGTGGGGAGGATATAAACCCACCGGACCAGTAACGACCACCGCCCCTTCCGAGGGATTGCTGCAGTTGGAGGAGAGAATTCAGAGCGCAGTCATGGCCAAGATGCAAGTGCCCATGGAACAGGATGACATGCCAGATAGAGTCCTTTCCCTGGAGGGACAAGTGCAACACCTGCTGGCCAAACAACAAGGGCTTGAATCGCAACTGCAAGAATTCAGCGGACACCACAGTCAGCAACTTGCCTCCTTGCAGACTCAGGTCAATGTTCAATCACAGCAGCTTCATGGACACCTGGAGAACCAAAATCAGACGATTCAGTCACTTTTTGAACAGCAGATGACACAGATCCGCACACTCTTGGCTAAACGGCCTAGAGAAGATGGCACAGAATGACGGTGTGGCCTAGGATTCACCGGTTTGGGGTGGTTTTGGTTGATCCTGGTTGGGTGCATCCTCCCGGGAATCCATGGCCTTTTTCAACGCTGTTGGCACTGCTGGACGGGGAAGGCTGTGTGCCGATCCAAACCCCGGAAGTTTTGCACCTTTGTTTGTTGGGCGCCAATTTTCTGGCTGCTGCTTATGTGTAGAGTTGGGGAAGCAGCTAACCCAGGTCCTCGGCCAGAACCCAGCGATTTTGTTTTGGGAGCCTTCAACCCTTCTGGCTTGAATGGCAAAGCACCACTTATTGTTTCACAGTTGACCCAAGGGGATATTTGGGCCGTTTCCGAGACACACTTATGCAGACAGAACCTTCACAAGTTTAAGTCCAGTATGCATTTTGCTGAGGGACACTATAGGTACTGTGTTGGGGGACACCCGGTCCCCATTCAATCCAACCGCATGTTTCACTCTGCCTGGAAGGGAGTCGCTGTTTTGTCCAAACATCCAACCAGGGCAGTTCCTACAAACTGGCCGAGGGGTGTTTTTGAGTCCTCTAGGATTTTGGTGACTGCCACGCTGATGCAAGATGTTTGGCTAACGGGCGCAACAGTGTATGGTGAACCTGAAAGCACATTCTACCCCAATGCCAAGGCCAACAACCAAGTGCTGTTAAATCATGCGGTTGAACAAATATGCCACCTGAGCCTTGGACCTAGGTTTGTTGCAGGAGACTGGAACGTTTCACCTGACACCCTACCTGCGTTTGATGCTTTGAAGGCGGCAGGCTTTTGTGACCTCCAAGACATTGCGTGTGCGCAATGGGGACAATCCATTCAAAATACTTGCAAGTTTGTCACCAGAAAGGACTACTGCTTCATCTCGCGAGAACTCCAACACCTTTTGAAAGAAGTGCATGTGGCTGCTGATATTTTTCCCGACCATGCAGTACTTTGGGGCGTGTTTCATAGCCTTGCCCAGGTTCTACCACGGCAGGTTTGGTTTACACCGAAGCAATTTCCATGGCCAGGATCATGGAATGTGGACCCATCCTTTTGGAATAACCTGCCAGGCAACTGTGATGACAAGTATCATGCCCTGTGGAACCACATTGAAACCCAAGCAGTCAAAGAGATGCCGTTTGCCCCTCCTAAGCAAACGATGGGTAGGGCAAGGACCACAAAAACCAATTTAGTCCAAGAAGGGAAAGTCTCACCATTAAAACGTGCAAGAGAGGGTGAAGTTCAGCCACATTTTGTCGCCGCCACCTTTCGTCATGCCCAGTGGCTTCGACAAGCACGACGACTGCAGGCGTATGTCAAATATGTGGCTGCACATGGTACACACACTGAGCATGCTAGGGCACTTTGGGGATCCATAGTTAGAGCTGCGGGGTTCAAGCCGTCCTTTATGGTTTGGTGGAGAGAAAGCCCATGGAAGACATGTGGGGCCCCTGCCCTCTTGCCATTGATTCCCCCTGACATGGTGGTAGGATCACGTGTGTTTGACACTGTCATGCTGGCCTTCCGAGCGTTGGAACAAGAGTTGACAAAATCCTCACGCCAATATGCCAGACTGAAACGCGAGCAGAACCCAAACATTATTTTCCAGGACATCAGATCATATGCCAACAAAGGTGTAGAGGTCTTGCTGAAGGCCACATCCGTTGCTATCACTGAAGTCCGGCATGATGAAGGCGCCGTGGTTTTACAGAGGCCAGTTGAGTTTGATCACACCAAACCCATTGTTTGCTGTGGAAAGCCACTTTCTGTAATCCACCACGAAGCGGATTGTGTTTGGGTTGAGGAAACTTCCAACTTGGAGCCTGGCATGACCATTGCTCAGTCGTGCCATAAGGGAACCACTGATGAGTTGTTTCACATTTTCCTTGAGGCGTGGAGATCCATGTGGGGACGACACCAAAACGTCCCGCTTGCACGTTGGAAAACAACCCTGGATTTTGCTCGGGCCCAACTCCCTTGCCTGGCCCTGGACTGGGCATCGCTGGATGCCGGCACTCTGGCTTCGTGTATCACTCGGAAGAAAAAGACCACTACTGCTGGCCTTGACGGAGTTTCCATTGTAGATTTGCGAAGTATGTGCCCTGCGGCTCTGTCCAATTTCACTGCGCTGTATTTGCAGGCTGAAAGCACTGGTGAATGGCCCACCCAAATGCTTGCAGGGAGGGTCACATGCCTTGCTAAAGTTGAGGAACCATGCCATGCCTTGGATTTTCGACCTATTACGGTCATTGGGATTTTGTTTCGATGCTGGGGCACCCATCATGCCAAGAAGGCCATCCGTCATCTGGATGAGCACTTGCCGCAAGGACTGTTTGGAAGCCGGCCTACTCGTTATGCCGGCCAGGTATGGTCCCATTTGTTGTGGTGCATCGAGCAGGCATATGAAAATCAACTTCCTTTGAGTGGCATCATAGCTGACATTCGCAAAGCTTTTAATTACCTCCCGAGGTTGGTGGTGCTTGAAGCCTGTGCTTTGTTTGGAATCCCCATGAAAGTCTTGGTGGCCTGGGCAGGGGCGTTAGCTAACATGCCTCGCCGGTTTCAGTTTCATGGTAACACCAGCCAGCCGGCCTACAGTACTTGTGGTCTCCCGGAAGGATGTGCGCTGAGTTGCCTGGGCATGATTATCATTGACACTTTGTTTCACAAATGGATGGTTCATTTTTTCCCTATGTGCCAACCTTTGTCGTACGTTGATGACTGGCAAATCATTGTGGCTGACCCTCATCGGATTCCTGGTGTATTTGCCTGCATGGAAAGATTCGTTGGTGAAATTGATCTCCTGTTGGATTCACGTAAGACTCACACATGGTCAATCCAGGCAGCTGGTCGTGCACACATAAGGGATCAGGGCTTTGATGCCAGTCCCCATGGGAAAAATTTGGGGGCTCATGTCCAATACTCCCGTCAGCACACCAATAAAGCCCTGATGGCAAGGGTTGCGGAAGTTGCCCCCCTATGGGCGAAGCTTAGATTGTCTGCTTGTGCCTATGTGCAAAAGGTCAGGGCAGTGTTATGTGCAGCGTGGCCTAGGGCCATGCACGGCATTGCAGCCACCACCATGAGTCTCACCACGTTCCAAAACTTGCGGGCCGGAGCCATGCGTGGACTCAAGGAGGACAGTGCGGGGGCCAATGCTCAGGTCCACCTAGGCTTGATAGAGAGAGCCACCACAGACCCGCATTGTTGGGCAATCTTGCAAACCTTCCGGCTTACAAGGGATTGTGGATCGCCCATGAGGGTGGAACCTTTGCTAGCTGCCCTTGCTGGAGAACAGGTCAGCCTACCGGGTAACACAATCACCCAAACCTTGCTCCATAGGATCCAAATCCTGGGTTGGCATGTTACCTTGAGTGGAGCCCTGAACGACTTCTTTGGGTCCTTTTCTCTCTTTGAGGTGTCCATTACTGAACTGATCTATCGCGTGGAATTCCAGTGGACCTATGTTGTGGCTCATGCTGTTTCACACCGCCCGTGTTTTCATGGCCTGGAAGGTTGCGATCCTAGTTCAACCAGGGACTGGCTCGCGAGCTTAGATGTTTCTGACCGTGCCTTGTTCCGTAAAGTTCTGAACGGAACGCACATAACGCAGGATGGTAAGAAGTACTGCCAAGAAGCCACAACAGATGTTTGCCCTTTCTGTGAGTGTAGCGACAGCCGTTACCATAGATTCTGGGAGTGCGAGTATTTTGGTAACTACCGCCAACATCTCACACGCGGTGAAAGAGAGACAGTTCGAGACCTGCCAGCGGCTCTGACATGTTCAGGATGGTCAATCCATCCGACTACGCAGTTTGCTTGGAACACGTATTTTGCAACCATGACTGAAGCCCCACTTGGCCCCATCCATGGCCAGGATAATTTGCATTTGTTTACGGACGGCAGTTGTGTTGACCAACACTTGCCCTCCCAAAGATTTGCAGCGTGGTCATTGATAAGGGCTGGCACTAGCACAGATACTGCTGAAGGGACTGCGGTCTTGGCGGCCCAGCCCCTACCAGGGCTTTTGCAAAGTGCGGTGCGAGCTGAGGTGTATGCTGTGCTCCAAGCTCTTCGAGTCACGGCGGAATATGATGGCCCCGTTTTTATATGGACTGACAGTGATGCCGTAGTCCGTCGGTTCAGACGAATACAAGCAGGGCATACGGTTCTCACCAATAGTGCGCATGCAGACCTTTGGAAGGAAATTGCTCAACTCCTTCATGCCTGTAATCACCCTTGCCAGATCACACATGTTTCTGCCCACCGTGACCCTTGTGCTGCGGAAAACTTTTTGCAGGAATGGTGTTTTGTGCATAATGCATTGGCAGACAGGATGGCGGTCCAGGCCAACTATTCCCGTGACAGGTCCTTTTGGCAACTATGGGCGACTCACCAACAGGCGTGTCAGGTGGTTGCACACTACAACCGGTTGGTTCAAGGGGTACAATTGACCATTAGCCAGGCTGTAGTTCGCATGGAGAAGCCGATTGCTTTGGAAGAAGCAGGTGAAAACGCTGAAGAGGTGCCGGTGGATATGGTGTGGGATCCGCTTCCCCCGCTTCAAATCCCAGTGGCAGCAGTTCGGTGGTATGGGGACCCAATGGTGCGTAGCATTGTCAGCTGGTTCTGGCAAGGGCTTAGTGAAGGTGATGCTAACCTGGTTCCTGTTTCGCATTTCCAATTGTACGCTGACTACATGCTTGCAACAGGGTTGCCTGGCCCAGTGCACTTGCATCCTGGACCCCGTTGGCTGGATGGTCAAGATGTTGCCAACCTTGAGCTGCGTGGATTTGGGTATAAACAGAGAACACGGTGGTTTACCAAGGTTTGGAAAGAAGTGCTACGACACCAGGGCATTGCGCTGAGGTATGGATATCAAAGACCCCGATCGCAAATGATCCTGATGTATACAGGCGTCGCCTTTCTGCCTTGGCCGCAATATCGTATCACTGCTGTTGACAAATGGATGTTAGGCATTTCAGGTGTCACCTTCAGCCGCCAGACCAAGCTCCTGGATGCCTTACCATTTGCTCGACAACATTGCCAGTTTCCACCGTTTGTTCTCACCTCCTATGGTTTGTAACCACACCCAAGACGGGTAGCGTCTCACCAACGCTACGCGCATCGCAAAGTGTGAACAAAGTGTGGTGGTTTGGAACATGACTTTTATTTTTCCATATATTGGGAATGTCATCATCCCAACTGACTTTCATATTTTTTCAGAGGGGTGGGTATACCACCAACCAGTTGAGTCATTGACCACGAAGCACCTGCAGCAACTGCAGGCTCAGATTCCAGGTTCCGTGACCATCCGCCCTCTTATCCCTGAAATATCCGACTGTCAAATCAAAGGAAAATCCACGTTTTTTTGAAGAACCAATGAATGAACCAATGAATGAACAGATGTGTACAAATAAACAAGTTAGAATACACAGATACACATAGATAGAGAACGGAGTTGTCTTTTTCAAATAGGGTACCCCGACATAGCTCAAAAATCAAGTATCCCCTGTTTTTGGACAGCCCCACATTCTTAATTTTTGATGGCTAAATATTCTCCAAGTCTTGCTGATTACACACCCGTGACTGATTTTGGACGAGCCCAGACAGAACCATTAAAATATATACATTAAATCCCATGAAATTCCATTGAACCCCATTAAATTTCATTAAAATACCCATTAAGAATATATATACCCATTAAATCCCACTGCCCCTTGCGAAGACTTCCAGCCCTCTCCAGCCCTCTCCAGCCCTCGCAGCTCAGGGTCGACGTCATTTCCTGCAACGGTGTGCTGACGGCTTTGGGTCGAGGAACTGCTTGGCAGCAGCTTGGCGAGATCTGAGAGGCGATATCATCATTTGACAGTGATCAAGTGATCAATGTCATGTTGGTAAAAGATATATAATAATAATAAATAATGATAATAATGATAATAATAATAATAATGATAATAATAGTAATAGTAATCATAATATTAATAATAATAAACCGCCTCCAATTTCACGATAAATACGTGGTATAAACATGAACCTAAACCATTATAAACCATCCCCAAATGGCTGGTTTATAATTGTTTTATCCCCCATTATACTGTATGATTTATAACTGATGCTGGAACATGGGGACGAGGTCTACATGGATCATTGCATTGATTATTATGATTCTGATCATCGTTATTTGTACCAGAAGATCAAGATACACACGAGCAACATTTGATGACCCCATCTTATAATGATACATATGTATATATTATATACATATATGGATGGGGCTAATGACAACAATGGGTTTGGGAAAACAATCAATGATGACCTTAGCTCAGTTTTGGAATCAGGATACCTCATCTGTGGTCGACCCATCCACATTTAACCAAGGCTGTTGCTCTGGGAGATGGGTCAAATGCTATCTGTTCATGTTTTTTTTGTAAACCCAGCAACAGACTCCAACTTTTGGAAGTTTAAAAAAAGACCCCAAGCAGTATGGGGTTATGTTTGGTTTATTCTGGGTATCTAGGGAACTGCAAACTTGACCATCACGTTGTTGGCATGTTCTCCTACTTGGGCAACATCAAGTGTTGTTACTCGGGCGGTCGAAACCGGCGTTGAAACTGACCCTTTCAGAAACCGAGAAAATGTTCATGTGGCCCATGTCATATACAACAATTTTGTTGAAGTTCATGTTTATCCATGTTTATCCATGTTTAACCTCCATTTTTCCATATTTTTTCCAGGTTGATCCTTGTTGTAATCTGTTTTTTTTTCGGCCTTCCCGTCATTTGAGGCGTGCAACAGAGCTTTTGACAGAGATGAGGCGTCTTCCCGCGTCAGGATGCAAATAGCCAGTCAATTTTTTGGGGAATTTCATGGGACTTAGCCAATTCAGAGGGATTGTATGGCAAAGTGCCATTATGGGGAAGCTAAAGATATAGTTGATTGGGGATAAACAGCTAGTATATCTAATATTTGCTGGGATACATCCAATATTGCATTAACCAATTATTAACTCATCGAATTTATGGGTGGTTGAACTATCAAAGATATGTTGATAAACGATGCTTGATTGGTAAATATGCGGGGTTCCCAACCTACCTGGTGAATTGGGGATCCTGAACATCCAGAACAGGGATACCCATTTACCAACCAGTATGATGATGAAATAGGGGTATTTGTCATAACTCAGCTGCAACAAACATGGAACGATCATGAAGATATCACTGACATGATTGGTTGACCCATAATGGGGGATGATATTGTTACACTATGAGTTGCCAAAAACCATGGCAATAGCATCAACCAATGGCATGCTAAATCAACCTTGCTTGGTTGGGCATTCTGCCTGCTGCGGATGTTTTTCGTAGCTTCGTGCCCAGGTAGAAGTAATGAGGACAAATAGCGACTAAATGTGAGGATAGTTTGAAAAAACAAGGACAAGAAGGACAAAAAACACACCCTTCTCAATAGTCAATAGGTAAATCACCGCAAATCAGCTATCATCGGGCAGTTTTCCATAGCTGTGTAACAAACTACCGGAGGGGACATGCCCTCCAAACCGCTAAAGGGAAGCTGTGGCAGCAGAAGCATTTATTGAGGGCAGTATCCTCATCCCACTACTCTCTGCTAAGCGTTTACAGTTTGCGAACTGGAAACTCAGCATTAAAAAAACGGTAAATCAACATATGGTAATCCGTTTTTGAAAATGCTGAGTTTCTGGATGATTGCATTACTAACTATTTCTATAGATACCCTCTGGTAAGCTGCCACAAAACTGTGGAAAATCACCATTCTATAGCTGGGTAAATCAACGATTTCTATGGTCCATGGCTTCAACAGCTGTTACACTCCACCTCACGACGCCTCACGACGGACGCAAGGCTGGAAGGAGCCATGGCGTTGCCGTCTCCCAACGTGGTGTCCTTCAACGCCACGTTGTCCGCTGCAGCGCGAGGGGTCAGCCGGGGTAGCCGGGCCATGGGACCCATGGTTTTCCCCTGAACCAATCCATTGAAGCGATGGAAAATCACAATTTTTCATAGGTAATGAGGTACTCTCTGGTACTTGTATGGTACAGAGCTATGGAAAATCACTATATTTATCTCTAATATTCAATATAGCTATATCATCAGAAATCATCTAAGTGCCATGGCTTACATAGCACACTGTGAAATAGCCATAGGGTATATCTGATGATATATATATTTATACACGTTAAGTATCCAATAAATGCAAGACCAATGCAAGATACAATTCAATATTGATAATACCGGGATAATTTATGGAATATCTTGGAATGGTAATCAAATTTAAAACGATATATAGCAGGATGATATCCAACCAGCTTCAAAAGAATGGATGAAACTGCTAGGGGGAATCTTACCTTATTTGGGGTTGGTGAATTCTCAAAAACTTCATCCAGAGAAATGATGTGAAGGATGTGAAGCAAATAGAAAAAGAGCTTTAAAAAACATGATTTTTTTGAGGGTTTCTCCACAAGTTGGTGATTTAATCAATACATTTTTTTTTATTATCCGTATCAACCACAATGTTCATCCCATATTCTCCCAAATAAATCCCTATCAATCTCTACACATCTCAATCAAATCTCCATACATCCCCTTTTTCAATGCCCATAAATCCCTCTAAAAATCCAGCAACATTGTTTCCAATACATCCCCCATAAATCCCCTATCAATCCCTTATAAATCCCTTAAATCCCCATACGATCCACCAGAACGCCTGTGATTTCCAGAGGCTGAGTGGTCGCTAGCCCTTCAGCTCTTGAAGGAGCTGAATGTGGGCAACCCATCAGCAACCCAAAAAAAATACGAAAATCATACCCTCTGGTAAACTAACAGTTTGCAATGGAAAGATCCACCATTTTTTCATGGGAAAATCCACTATTTCTATGGCCATTTTCCATTGCTTTTTGTATGTTCACCAGAGGGTAATTATAACCATATTTGGGATCATCATATGGGATCATTTTAAAGTCATTATAACCATTCATAAGCCTATAATTTATGGCTGGTTGCTGGTGACTGGAACCATGGGAATTTTGTTTATGACTTTCCAGAAACACTTGGGAATTTATTTCATCATCCCAACTGACGAACACTCCATGATTTTTCAGAGGGGTAGGGCTCAACCACCAAGCAGTATCAATAAATGGTGAAAAAACACCAGGGGTTTTGATGGTATGATGGGGATGTTATTCAGATAATATAAATACTGTGAGCAACCCAATGTCATACACCTAGCATGACTGAGGATGGATGAAATCCCACTAGGACTGAAGCTTGGTTGAAAATTATGGTGGCACGGTCATGACCTCGCTGGTAAATCTGTTCGTAAATATGTAACCATAGTTATGTATGCAATACTTATATAATTACATAATACAGATGATATTACTTTAATACACAATAGATATAAGTATAATATCGTCATGGTCTTGTGAAAGATTCCAGATAAACTACCACGAGTTCGCGTTTTTTTTGGGCCGACGTCACCGAGCTCGCGACTTTTTTGGATCTCCACGGTGATGTTAACACAGGCAAGCACCAGCAAAGAGACCCCGCCGAAGCAAAAAAAGTGAGAGTCCCAGTAAGGACAAACTTACATCTGTACGGATCACTACTATGATGGGTACATCTGGGTACTATCCTGAGCCGATCCGTTTTTGCGTACAATACACGCCTCTGCTGCTTTGAGACGTCATGGGGGTGCACAGTCAAAGAGTGGCATAACGGAGATCATAAAGCGAATCATCATGGTTACAGTAGTACCAACAAAGTTGTGATGCGTTCAAACTGACCATTTTTGGAGATATTGTATATGATTTAAGGATAATTTCAGTAGTTGACCACTCTATGTATGTTTGGGGAGGCTCACCCAAGTGTAGATGATCTACCATTTTTCTATGCATGGCCACCATGCCACGGCTACGTTCACAAGAGAGTCCACCAATATGCAAAAGCTAGCTAACGGTTAATACCTAGGTGAGCACTTTTTTTGGTTTATACGATGGATATATCGAACTGATGATTTGGGTGTGTAAACTGTAAACCAAACAGTTTGTGTTTGGGGACCTACTTTCTGATGAACATTTGCTGACAGACCCCGGCAGAATTTTACAGTCCGCCATCCTGAGGAGATGCAAAGTTCATTTGTGGGGCAGCTCAGATGGACACCAAACATCAGGGAAAACACAGGATGTTTGAGGAAAATGGTGATTTATTGGTGATTTAATGGGACTTTCACCATTAAAATTGTGATCTAATGGATTTAAAATGGTGATTTAATGGTGATTTATTGGTGATTTAATGGGATACAATCTGAATTAGCCACTTCACATCGTGACCGCCTGGAATCATGCTGATCATGGTGATCAATTGGTGGATGAGTTGCGCGAACTTTTTGGATAACCAACATTGGAATTGAAGCCAAAGAAATCTGGGTTTATAAAAAAACAAATAAACATGGGTAAGTTGGGATCTAAGATGGGTAATCAAGTTGGTTTACAGTTAGGCAAACATTTGGGCTTATGCCTTATATCCACAGTTGGAGGGCTGAAAATAGACTAACTTGTGAATGTTGCGGAACTAGCCTGTTTGTGACTGTGGAAACCGATGGTACTTCATTCTTACAATTGTTTTAAGAAAGAAATTGCAGCAGACACCAAAGGCCCTTCATCATCAAATTGCTGACAAAAAATGTATCCTGTAGATTTTTGTTCAAGTCAACGATTTGCTGAATGAGTCATTGTCGTTGTAATAAGTGGAGAGACGTGTTTTCACACCCAGATCGATTTTGTCCATATCATTTTTCCAGGTTCCCCATATGCTGGCTAGATTAGATCCGATGTTTGCTTAGCGTTTGGTGGACGGTATGGATCAACGCTTATTACACCATATTTGGGGAGACATCCTTTTGCAAACTATTTGGTGTTCAGCAGGGACACAGGGTTTTGACCCATATCCATATTTTGATCTCTTATTCCATTGTTTTTCCATGTATATATATTCATTGAAACCCTAATATAATATAATATAATATAATATATATAATATAATATAATATAATTTAATATAATATATAATATAATATAATATAATATAATATATATAATATATAATATAATATAATAGAATAGAATAGAATAGAATATAATATAATATAATATATATATGTATTATGTATTCATCTTTATCTCAGTATATGCATACAAGTCTTGCATCTTTCTCCGACACCATCTCCACAAAAACTCCCCAGGTGTCTCCAGACATCATTTCGCTGGGGGCATCCATCAATGCCTTCGAACCCAGCAGGTGGGGTTATAATCCCCGATTCCGCCCATCCATGGATGAGAACAGTGTCGGAATGGATATGGATGGGTTGCTGGGGTTGCTGGGATGATCCGCTTGATAGCCAGTGGATCATTCCCGAAAATTCCCTGCGTTTACCACGCACCAGACAATTGATGGGTGGGATGATCTCATTCCAGAAGCATGGGAGATGTTCCTATGGCTCTGAAGATTCCAGCCGCTGCCAGCCTAACTCGGGGATGATTTGTCATGGGGTTTGCCACATCAGTTCGAATCATTCGTGAAGTACTTGAAGTCTTTCAAGGAGGTGACCCTTTTCTGCAGGGAGTTGCTTAGATTTCCATATTCTGTTGGTGATATCCTCTCTTCTTGGCTCATTTGGAGGGATAATAACATGTTGTTTCCGCATTGTTTGCAGTAGGGCAGTGGACTTTTTCCATGTTTTAACCAGTTTTTTTCTGCGGAATTTCTGCAAGGCCCCTTCTGACGACGTACGAATGGGGTATGTTTTGACAGGGGGCTCAGGGCCTGTGGATCTATAGGGATGGAGTCCTGGTCTTCAGGACTTCTTGCCGCAAAGAATTCACCATCGCCAATGGGAAAGTTCCAGTTAAATTCTTTTCCCAGATTTTTTAAGAAAAGATTTCATGGATATGGTGAGAAAAGTATCTGACTCCCTTTGTTCAACTTTTTCCCCCCTGAGGGCAACTGATTGAAGTCACATTATTTACTGGTTGGTGGTTTGGAACATGACTTTTATTTTTCCATTCAGTTGGGAATGTCATCATCCCAACTGACTTTCACTCCATCATTTTTTTCAGAGGGGTAGGCTCAACCACCAACCAGATTATTCACAGTTGTTAGCCATATTAACCATTATTAACCATACATATAGGAATTGTTAGCACATGAGTAACCATTATTAACCATCATGAACCAGTATTAACCATGGAAATCCCATTAAAATCCCATTAAATACCCATTAAATACCCAGTTTCGCTTATTTTTCCATGGGTAAATCTGTGGTATCGCCTGTTGAAGTCCAGCCAACTTCGCCAGGTCTTGGCAACAGGTCTTAGAACTCATAGGCGCGGCCCATCGCGGGGCCCCCCTTGGTGTTGATAGCCAACAGCCAAGCAGGATATGGGTTTGTCTGAAAATAGGGTATATTCCCAATTATAGCCATTTAATAGGGACAATGATCATTAACCATTGGGTTTAGGGGTACACTATTTTCAGACACACCCATATGGTGGACATAGGGTGGACTTACAGGTATTTATAGCATTTCTAGGGAAGAAATGAATAATTATTTTTTTGGGGGGTTCTTGATGGTGATTTCATGAAACATGCTGATTGAAACCAGCCAAAATGGGATTTCACATGGTCAAAAGCGGGGATATTTCTCCAACCCTCAGGAAAATTGGTGGAAATCCATGGGATGCCAGTCATGTCAATTACTACTTGGTGGTGCAGGCCAGAGGGAAATTCTTATGGGTAGCAGTTTGAAGTCGCCTCCATAAGTTGGGATACAATTTCCCTAACATCACTTGGTATCGGGTTGGTGGTATTGGTATTATCACTAACATCACTTGGTATTGGTGGATTAATGGGATGTTGGCCCAGATTTGATGGATGATCGGGTGATTTCTGGGGCAACTGAAGTTGGGCCTATCGATCGCCAGCGCTCCGGCTGTCAAGAGTGGTTGAGTCACGTCACTTTTGTGTGAAGAAAATAGAGACACGCCACCGTCAAAGAGTGCGCAACTTCCTTCTGTGCCAAGCGCATCAGAACACCAAGGCACAAAAGATCGCAAACTGCGGCCGCAGGAAAGCAGGGCCAGAGCCAGTGCCAGAGCCAGGAACCACCTGTCCAATCAATGGGCCTTGGCCTTCTCCAAGACCTCCTGGTGAAGCCTCAAGTGGATAAACCTTGGATTGGGTAGTTTGGTAACTGCACCTTTGTTCCGTGAGATGATCTGATGATATCTGATGCATACTTGTCCTCTTGCCAATAGTTGATTAATTACATGTAATTAATTATATACTATAGAGGGGTTCCCTCCCTTTGTTTCACAACCAACTAGGTGAATTGTGATTTTTATGGTTTACCAGTCGCGGGCTCAACATTTTCCCACCAGGGACGTCATTGATAATGCTTACGGTTAGGAATTGAAAAAACCTTGTTTTAGGATGTTTTAGGTGTGTGAATTGTTACCGTTCAGGGAGACTGATCTGTATAGCACAAATCCACCGGACAAGCATCATTTGCTATGAAGAACTTGAAATGATTGCCAAAAAAACAATCTTTTGCTGGCCAATCATTACCAAACCGGGATGGAAAAAAACATTAAAACATCTGGCTGAATTATAAGGACAGTGACGTCATGAGATGACTTACTTATATCATATACCAGTAGTACCGCACAAGGCGGTGGCGGAAGTTTCAAAAATAGGAAACCTATAGGAGCGGTTGGTTTTTGCGAATCAGGGATGGCAGAGCGAAGCCACTGATGGACCAAAAGGTGCTTGAGGTCTCCTCTCTTTCTCTCTCTTTCTCTGACTATCTACCTACCTACCTACCTACCTATCTATCTATCTAT